>Ga0302324_100008229_pt1 | contig 22038 bp, 15 predicted proteins | sample Palsa_T0_1_FD_201949 | JGI IMG/M metagenome (GOLD analysis project Ga0302324, IMG submission 201949) | Peat permafrost microbial communities from Stordalen Mire near Abisko, Sweden - Palsa_T0_1 | ecosystem: Environmental > Terrestrial > Soil > Palsa > Peat permafrost | place: Sweden: Abisko...
ATGGAGCCGCACAAGCCGGCAGAGGAGCCCAGCACGCCCGTCCACAGGCCGACTTGTCCAGGAGGCTCGGCGTGCACTCTCATGAGGAACAGCGGCGCCCAGGAATCGATTGCCGCGCCTGCGAACACGAATAGCGATGAGCCGAGCATGTAGGCCACAAACGACGGTCGTTTGGCCATGTACACGAGCGCCTCCCGGGTCGTATAGCGTGCGGCATCCACTGCCGCAGTCTCGGTCGCTCCGCGCTCCGGTTCCCGAACCGTTAGCCGCACAAATAGAGCGAAGAGGATGCCGGGAACGCCCGCGGCGATGAAGGCCGCGCGCCACCCATACTGCTCGCCGATCCAGCCACCAAAGGCAAAGCCGCCGCCGAGTCCGATGTACAGCCCGATCGAATAGATCGAGAATGCGAGCGCACGCTGCTGACTTGGAACGTAATCGGAGATCATCGAGTGGGCGGGAGGGCTGCATCCCGCTTCCGTGATTCCGACGCCCATTCGCGATATGAGCAGCTGACCGAAGCTTCTAGTGAGCCCGCAAATGATCGTGAGCCCACTCCAAGCCGCAAGCGCCACTGCGACGATCGAGCGGCGATTGCCCCGGTCTGCCCAATACGCCACAACCAGACCGGACAGCGAATAGACGAGTGAGAAGGCAAGACCGCTTGTCAGTCCAAGCTCGGTATCGGACAGGTGCAGATCCAGTTTTATCGGCTCCATCATGATGATGAAGATGTATCGATCCACGAAATTGAACCCGTACACGAGCGTCAGCACCACGAGCACATACCAGGCGTAGCGCCCGACGCCTCTCGGCTGAGTGCCTGAACCGGTCGTCAAGGTCGAAATTTTCAAGCGCCGACTTTCCGGTTGCCGAGCCGGCGTGCGCTACGCTTGCAATCGGCGCGGGGATTCTCGAATTGGGTGCAGCAAGTGCCGCGGCAGTTAGGCTCTGCTGCGAGTTCGCGAAAATTCACGAGCTGCGCGGCAACGCCTGCGACGTGAACCTGGAGTGTCACTGGGAGCCGGAGCGATAAGTGACTTTGCCGTCCATCATTGTCAATAGTACGCGCGCTTCATGAAGATCGTATTGATCGCTATCGAAGAGGTTATTCTGCAAGACGACCAAGTCGGCGCGCTTGCCAACGGCGATGGAGCCGATCTTTTTCTCCATGTGCAGCATATATGCCCCATTGATCGTGTAACAACGAATCAGATCGCCGACATCCAGGCGCTGATCGGCATTCGGCATTGGTGCGGAACGGGGCTCCCTCAATGCCTGTCGGGTGTGCGCTATCTGCATTTGGTCGAGCGGCGCATAAATTGCCCCGGGGTTCACGGAATCGAGATCTGAGCCAAACGTCACAACAGCGCCCTGATCCAACGCCGCCCCGATGCGGTAGATGCGCTCCGCAAAGCGCGTTTCACCCATGGCGCGCAGAACGACGAGATTACGCGGACTCATGAACGCCCATGCAGGCGTAGTCTGCCAGATCGCGCCGAGGCGCCGAAATCTCGGAACGTCCGTCGGGTGAACGAAGATAGTGTGGGCTATGGTGTGCCGACGATCGCGCGAGCCGTTCTTATCCGCGGCGTATGCAATGGCATCGAGCGCCATCCGCGCGGCGGCATCACCGACGACGTGCATGTGCATGTCGATACCGGCCGCATCCGCCCGTTGCACGAGACGATTGAGATCATCGGCGCGCCATAGAGGCTGGCCACGCGTCTGCGGACGGTCCGTGTAGGGTTCCAGCATGTAGCCGGTGTAGTTGTTCTCACTTCCGTCCAGAAAGACCTTTATCATCTGCGCCGACAGGAGATCGGAGTGATAGGCACGCCGCAGGGTGCGAAACTCGTCTACCGGGTCTCCTTTGGAGGGCAGGCCGAGCAGCAGTGCATGTGCGCCAAAGACCCGGATTGGCAGCTGACCTTGCGTTTCGAGGGAGTGCAGGGTGCCATAGAAGTCGGGCTCGTTCCTCGCTGCCGCATCGAAGATCGTGGTAATGCCGGCGGCAGCCAGAATGGGCAAGCCTTTTTCAAATCCTTCGAGCAGGCGTTCGTGGGTTTCGAGCGGGTAGCCCGCCTTAGCAAGTGCGGAGACAACCCGATCAATCGCCTTTTCTTCGACGACGAAGCCTGTCGGTTCGTTGCTACCAGGCACCCGCTGAAACCAGCTCACCGAGGGTTCGGGGTCGGGCGTGTTTTTGTCTATCGAGGCAAGCTCCAGCGCCTTGGAGTTTACCCACATGTGATGCCCGTCGATGGAGGTGAGAACAGCCGGGATATTGGGAACGACGGAGTCAAGCATGTGCTTATCCGGGCCTTGCGCGGGAAAAGACTCGAGAATCCAGCGGCCCCCGCGGATCATTCTCTCGTTGGGATGCTGAGCCACGAACTGGCGCAAAGCCGCCACTACATCCTGCGGAGGCTTGCCGCGCAATGTCAGCGCGGGGTCAAGTACGCCCGTCAACGAGGAGATATGCGCGTGAGAATCGATAAATCCGGGAAGCAGCATGCCATGCGCCAGCTCCACAACCTGCGTGTCTCTGCCGATATACTGCGACACACCCTCATTGCTGCCGACGTAGATGATGCGCCCGGCAGAAACCGCAACGGCCTCGGCCCAAGGCTGCTCGGTTGTGACCGTGTACACGGCGCCATTGCGAAAGACGAAGTCCGCCGGCTGAGCAGCGACCGCGGCGGCAAAAAGCGCGCTCAGATAAGCAAGGCGCGTCCACGCGCTCTTCCTTCGGGTCGGTGCAGCCGTCGGCGGCATTGCGAGCGAAGCACTTTGAGCTGCCATCGATGTTCCCCGCTGTAATCACCGGGTGTTGTCTGGAATTTAGCCGAAGGTCACCGCTAGAACAAGTGTTCGCGTTACGAACAGTCGCTGCCGCGCCTGTAACGCAGGCGAGCGGGCGCAAGGGTCTAACGCCGCATCAATAAGGTGCTTCCGACGCATTACGTTGGGTTGCGTGGTCAGCTCTTGTGCGGCACGCGAGTCCGTGCTGCAATCGCCCGGCTGCGCTCCATAGCCGCAATGTCGGCCGCACGCGTCTACTACATAGACCGCGCCACACAGGTGGGTACAGACCGTGACTGGTAAGAAGATGGCGGTGCCGGAGCAAGCGGCGGGAGCGTCACTACATTCGTGGTACGTCCTCACACTGCTGTTCGGCGCCTATACATTCAATTGGATGGACCGGTATGTGCTGGTCATCCTCATCGAGCCCATCAAAGCCGATCTTCACCTGTCGGATACCGCTATCGGCCTGATGAATGGCTTTGCCTTTGCGGCAATCTACTCGATCGCGGGCATTCCGATCGCGCGTTGGGCGGACCGCGGCACCCGTCGCTCGATCATAGCGCTAGGACTTGCGCTGTGGAGCGCGATGACCGCGCTGTCGGGTGTCGCGCACACGACCGGTCAGCTCGTGGCGGCTCGGCTCGGCGTGGGTCTCGGCGAGTCTGCGTGTAGCCCTTCGGCGCACTCACTCATATCCGACTACTTCGGCGCGAACAAGCGCGCCACCGCTTTGTCGATCTACCAACTCGGCATCGTCATTGGCATCGCGCTCGGCCTTATCGTGGGAGGCTGGGCTAACGAACTCTACGGGTGGCGTGCTGCCTTCATGATCGTCGGCTTGCCGGGGTTGTTGCTGGCCCTGGCGATTCGCCTGACGGTTCGGGAACCCCGGCGTGGTCAGTCTGACGGGCCATCGGCCGACACGACTCAATATTCCACATGGGACGGCTTGCGCACAATCCTGTCGAAGAAGTCCTATCTCGCCTATGCGGTTGCACTGGGTCTGGCCGCCTTCACCGATAACGCCTTCGAGGCTTGGGGTCCGGTCTATCTCATGCGCGTGTTTCACATGGGCAGTGCAGCCGTTGGAACTTGGACTGGTAGCCTGGAAGCGCCAGCAGGGATCGTTGGTACGCTCCTTGGCGGCGTTGTGGCCGACCGGCTGGGTACGCGCGATGCGCGCTGGTATTTGTGGGTGCCGGTAATTGCCATGGGTGTGATGGTTCCGTGCATATTCATGTTTCTGGTCGCCGGCAGCGGAGTTGTCTTCTTTTATTACTTCTTGGCCATTCTTGCCGCAGCGGCATATATGGGGCCGATCATCGGCCTCACCCAACGTCTGATGCCCGTGCGCCTGCGCGCGCAGGCGGCGGCGCTGCAATTTCTCATACTCAATCTCATCGGACCGGGCGCTGGCGTGTCTGTCGCTGGAATTCTCAACGACGTATTCGCTCCGGCTCATGGCGCGGCCGCGGTGCGTTATTCGCTGATGTTCATCTTGTGTGGCGCCTGTTTAGGCATCGCGTTGGCTCTGTATGCGGTGCGCCGGTTGCCGGAGGACTTCTCGTCATCGCATCGTACGCTTTGACACTCGATGTGCGGTATACGAACACTTGTTCTGAGTGCGAAGCCGTGCTGAAATCGTACGCGGCCAACCGGCCACCTTCTGACTAAGTTGCCGCGTATCGGGCAGCGCAAATTCAGGTCGACGGTCTCGCAGGGAAACTCGATGGCGCCAATGGCCTTTGACCGCAGTGCCGATTACCTCGTCGTCGGCGCGGGTTCGGCGGGTTGCGTGCTCGCAAACCGCCTCAGCGCGGACAACCGGCTCTCGGTGCTGCTATTGGAGGCAGGCGGCGCGGATCGAAATCCGATGATTCGCGTGCCGATGGGTATTCGCTGGGTGGTAGGAAATCCGGAAACAGACTGGTGCTATCGTACCCAACCCGAGCGTGAGCTGAACGGTCGCTCGCTGGTGTTTCCGCGGGGAAAAACGTTGGGTGGCACGTCCGCCATCAACGGACTGGTGTATATCCGTGGGTTTCCGGCTGATTACGATGGCTGGGCGGCAGCCGGTTGCAGCGGCTGGTCATGGCTGGAGGTGCTGCCGTATTTTAAGAAGTCCGAGGGTAGCGTCCGTGCCCCTGACTCTCTGCATAATGACCGTGGTCCTCTCGCGGTGATGCGGCCCACCACGAAGAACCCCTTGTGCGCGGCATTCCTGGCAGCCGGTCGAGAGATCGGCGTCCGCACCAGCGATGATTTCAATGGACCGGGTCCCTCGGGGCTGGGCTATTTTGACTCCAACAGGCGCGGCGGCAGGCGACAGTCGACAGCCGACGCCTTCCTTCGGCCCGCCATCGGACGCGCAAATCTGCAGGTCGCGACTCATGCGGTCGCGACGCGAGTGCTCTTTGAGGGTCGGCGCGCGATCGGTGTCGAGTATTTGCAGCACGGCAGGACTGTCCGTGCACGCGCGGAGCGGGAGGTCGTTCTGTCAGCCGGCGTAATAAACTCACCCCAACTCTTGATGCTGTCCGGTATCGGCTGCGAGGCTGAACTCCGTGCATTGGGGATTGATGTCGTCCACGACGCGCCGGAGGTTGGTCGCAATTTGCAAGATCACTTGGATGTCACCATGCAGTTCGAGTGCCTGCAGGCGGTGACCGCTTACCGCTGGATGCGCTGGCATTGGATGACTCTGGCAGCTTTGCGCTGGGGTCTCTTCAAGTCTGGCTTCGCATCCGAGTTGCTGTTGCCGGTTGGAGGATTCCTGCAGAGTCGGCCTGACCTCGAGGCTCCGGACATTCAACTCCACCTCATCCTTGCACTGCCGGGCCGTCAGGGTCGACGCAAGCCGGACCAGGAGGGATTCGGTGTGCATGTCTGCAATCTGCAACCGCTTAGTACAGGTCGCGTGCGGCTCATGTCAGCCGATCCGCAGGTTCATGCCGCGATAGAGCCGAATTTCCTGACCCACCTCGAGGATATTGTTCCGATACGAGCTGGCATGCGCATCGTTCGGGACCTGCTCGGCGCGCCTGCGATGCGCCCATTTTGCGGTACGGAGCTCGAGCCTGGTTTGCACGCCGTAGACGACAATGCCCTAGATGACTTCGTACGCCGGACCGCGTTGACGGTTTTTCACCCGACCAGCACCTGCCGCATGGGCGCAGATGCGCGCTCAGTGGTGGATCCGACGCTCAAGGTTAGGGGAGTCGAAGCGCTGCGCGTAGCGGACGCGTCGATAATGCCGCGCGTGCCGCGTGGCAACACTAATGCGCCGACCATCATGATTGCAGAAAAGGCGTCGGACATGATTCTTCAGAAGCCGAGTGGCCATACGCAGCTGCGGGAGAACTAAAGACGTGATGAAGTCAGACTCCGATGGTATGCCGCCTGTTCCGACTGGACTTGCGTTTCCCATTGAGGAATACCGCAGTCGCCGCGCTCGCGTGCGCGCGGTGATGGAACGCGGTGGGATAGATGTGCTCTATGTGACAAGTCCGGCCAATCTGTTCTATCTCGCCGGATATGAGGCGATCTGGTATCCGAACCGTTTGCCACTGGGTCTTGCGATCGATCGCACCCGCCCCGAGGTGACGTGTTTCGACTGGTCTCGCCATCGTGGCTATGTCAGTACGCGAGTGCTCTGTGACGAGATCGTACTTCTCGACTACGGGGCAGCGCCCGAAGCCGTTGCGCGCGCGTTTGTCGAGCGCGGCTGGGCGCGACATGTCGTGGGCGTGGAATGGTCCAGTGTGAATCCTGCGGCACCGGTGATGTCCGCGGTTTCGACTCTGCTCACGAAGGCGGGAATGACGCTCGTCAGTGGTGACTGGGTCGTCGACCAGGTGCGCTTGTACAAGTCTGCTGCCGAGGTCGTGCGGGTTCGGCGCGCGGCGGGTATAGCGGATAGCGCGATGCTGCAGCTGCAGAAAGATCTGCAGCCGGGAATGACGGAACTCGAGGTATCCGCGCACCTGGCATTGTTGCTCGCGCAGCGGGGCAGCGAAGTGGCGGCGATGGCGCCGCTGGTCAACTCCGGGCCGACCGCGTGGGCCGACACACATGCGTTCCCGTCAAAGCGCAGACTTGAGTCCGGAGACGTACTGGCGGTCGATTGCTGTGCGGTCGTTGATCGCTACCATGTCAACCTTGGCCGCACGTTCTGCCTCGGCAAGCAGAACGAGCGTGCCGCGCAGATCCTGGCGCTCGCGGCAGACAGCATACTCGAGCTGCAACGTGCGGCGCAGCTCGGCGCAGGACCGGAACTGGCGGCGGCGGCCGCAAACAAGTTTGTGCGCGAGCGAATCGCCGCCGAGCACATCTGGTGGGTCGGCGGCTATGCGCTTGGAATCGCTTTCGCGCCAAGCTGGGTGGGGCACACGTATCTCGCCAACGATGGGCTCGAGAAATGCTGCTTGAACGCGGGCTATCTGTCTAACTACGAGACCGTATTTCTCCACATGGAGGAGGGGTTCGAGGCGGCTTGTATTGATTCCGTGCTCATGACGGACGCAGGCTTGGAGATACTGTCGACGCTCCCGAGAGGATTACTCGAGGCCGCAAAATAGGTACGTGGTGATGTGGCAACTGATTTTGCGCGGCGGCGTAGAATGAGCCTGTCTTCGGCAGATCAGCGCATTTTGGAACGGCGCGTGCGGCGACTCGTGGACGCCGCACTGCTCAATGAGCACCGCGAGCATCCTCTGGGCCCGCATTCGCCGCGACTCGCGGAAGTCCTGCACTTTCTGCGCCGCAGCCCTGATCCGGAGCTACCTCGTTATGTGGTGCTGCGCGTCGGTCGGCCGCCGCAGTGGGCAATCGGCGTCCGCCCCGTGGTCCACACCGGTGAGCCGAGTCTCCTGGATGAACTCCGATATCACACGCGTGCTGGGGCCGAACATGCCGTGTTCCTGCGTCGCATCGCCGACTACGGACTCGAGGGGCCGCCGCTGACGGATTCCGCCGCTACCGCGCAGCCTGCTCCTGCCGTAATGCAGCGGCAGTCGGATCTGATGGGCTACGTCGATGCGTTATCCGTCGCGCCGGCGGACGCCCTGTCCCTGTTTGTCCATTCGAGCGCTCCGCAATGGACCGCCCGGTTGGTGCGCTTGCTGTGCGCGGACCTCGCTCCAGAAGGACCGGCGCTGCGAGAGGAGATGGTGGGCGGCGTAGACCCCATCAAGCGCGAAGGCATCTCGCAGCGAACCGCAGTCGGCTCTTATGCGCGCGCTGAAATCCCTGACGGCATGGTGAATCTGGAGCACGGGCTCAGTTGCAGAGTATGGGTGATGCCGACGCTTCCGGCTGAAGGAGCTCAGGCGTTGGTTTCGCATCGAGACGCCGCCGGCACATCCGGTTGGTCGTTGCGGCTGAATGATCGAGGGGCTGTGTGCCTGTGGGTCGGTTCTCCCGAAGGGGCTGCCACCATCGAACTCGATGAGCCACTGGTTCGCGGCTGCTGGTATTTCGTGGTCGCGGTTGTTGATCCAGGCGCTGCGAGGCTGGCGGTGGCTTCGCAATCAGCAGGGACACGCGCGGCAAACAGAGTCTGGATCGGCCGCGGCACGCAGCAGCGCAAGACCCTCGGACTGCGGGTCATCCCGCGAACGGCATTGCAGGCGCCGCTGCTGATGGGCAGTGGCTGGCTCACCGATGATCAGCCGCACGAGCGCTTTGACGGCCGACTTGAGTTGCCAACCGTCATCGGCGGTGCGATTGACCTGGACCGGCTACTTGCACAGGAAGGCTTGAGCGCCGAAGAAGTCGTCGCGCATGTCGCGCCGTTAGCTGCATGGGATTTCGCGGCGGGTCTCGGCCGCACCGGCATTCCGCGCACACGCCATGTCGAGGATCTTGGACCTAACGGTTGGCACGCACGATGCGTCAATCATCCGACGCGCGCAGTGACGTCGCACAACTGGGACGGTCGTGAATCGGACTTTCGTCACGCACCAAAGCAATATGCTGCCGCACACTTTCATCGGGATGACATGACCGACTGCGCATGGCTCCCGCAAGCAAAGGTGCATGTCCCGCAAAGCCTGCGATCGGGCGTATACGCGATGCGGCTGCAATCGGATGGCCAAGGCGGCGGGCAGACGGATCACGTGCCATTCGTCATTCGGCCGCCACGCGATCGCGCGACGGCGCCCCTGCTGCTCATCCTGCCAACCAACAGCTATCTGGCCTACGCCAACGATCACGTGGCCGTCGATAGCCCACGTGTGCAGATGATGGTTCGTCGGGTTCTTCAGTTCGATGAATTTGATCTGATGAGGCACCATCACCGTGAGATCGGCGCGTCCCTTTATGAGGCACACCCCGATGGCACAGGGATCTGCTACTCGAGCTGGCGACGGCCGATACTGACGATGCGTCCGCAGGCAGAGAACTTTAGCGGTCGCGCCTGGCAGTTCACTGCCGATCTGCAACTTGTGGATTGGCTTGATCGCAACGCGCGTGCGGTCGATGTCGTTACCGACCTCGACGTGCACCGTGACGGCCCGGAGTTACTGCGCCGCTACCGATGTGTCATGACGGGAACGCATCCTGAATACTCCAGCCTCGCTATGCTCGATGCGATTGGCGATTACGTGGACGCGGGGGGTCGATTCGTCTATCTCGGTGGCAATGGCTTCTACTGGGTCACGGCTTTTGATCCCGAAGACGAGCAGATCATCGAGATTCGCCGCTGGGGAGGCAGCGAGGCATGGCGCGCTCGGCCAGGGGAGTATCACCTGAGCTTTACCGGTGAGCCTGGCGGGCTCTGGCGCAACCGCGGTCGGGCGCCCCAGAAGACCGTTGGCGTCGGGTTCGTCGCGGCGGGTTTAGTAGATGCAGGCGCGGTCTACGTCCGATCTGTGGACCGCGACAGCGCGGCCGCGTGGGTGCTCGCCGGGGTCGAGAACGCCGAATTCGGTCTACGCGGTACCTCGGGCCCGGCTGCCGGCCTTGAAGTGGATGCCACCGATGCCGAGCTTGGGACACCGGCAGCCACCGTCGTTGTCGCCTCTTCTGGCGGTTGTCACAACGACGACATGCTGGAGGCGCGCGAAAATTATGGAATGACGCTGGCGGCGCCTGGCGGGGCGCGCAATCCACGAGCCCGCGCCGATATGGTCCTGATGCCCGGGCCCTGTGGGGGAGGGGTATTTTCCACAGGTTCAATTGCCTGGGCCGGTGCCCTCGCGCACGATAGCGACGTCAGCCGTATCATGGCCAACGTGCTGGAGCGTTTCTGCAGCACCAAGCCACTCCTCGACTGATCTGCCGCCCGCCGCCGGGCAACGGTTAGAACTTCGCGACAAACTCCAGGCCGATCGTGCGCGGCTGGTTCGTGACTATCCGTGGGCGGCCGACCACCTCTGCGGCAATCGAGGCACTGTCGGAAAGATCCGCATGCGTGTTCTGCAGATTCTTGCCGACGAGCGCAAGCTGATACTTCGACCAGGCGAGGGCGAAGCGTGCATTCAAGAGCCCGTACGCAGACCGGATACGTGGTTCGAACGGGTTGTTGTTGGCGCTCTTGCTGTGACCGACATACCCGTAGCTCAAATTACTGATTAGGCCAAGCCCGTCTGACAATGGCTGCGTGTGCGTGGCCACGACGTCGGCTGTCCAGTCTGGTACCTGATAAATCGGATCACCCGGCTGCTGCGGGGAAGACGCGCCGGATTCCGTGATCACGGCGTGCTGATAGCCCACGCCTGCCGAGAGATCGAGCGGTTCAATCGGCCTCGCGTGAGTCTCGACCTCAAAGCCCTCGCTCTTGGCCGCGCCGACGTTTCCCGTATACCCGAATCCGCACGACAGCAGGATATTCTGCTGCAGGTTTTTCCAATCGATATAGAAGGCGGAGGCATTGACGGTCAGTCGTCGGTCGAGCCAGCTGGTCTTCTCGCCAATCTCGTAACTCCATAGAGAGTCGGATGAGTAGCGACGCGCCTCTTGAAGAGTCACACCAAGTGCGGCCAGCGACTCGCCGCAGCCGAATGCGACCGGCACCGAGGGCACGACGCCACCGGGTCTGAAGCCCTTCGCTGCCGAGGCATAAACCATCTTGTCAGGCGTGATCTGGTAATCGATTTCGCCCTTCGGGTTGACGCCCGTCTCGGTTACCGTTACAGGCGGATCGGTAATGCGCGGGCCGCCGTCAACAATACCCTCCTGCCACGAATCGCTGGTTGTCTCGTTCCGGTACGCCCGTAAACCAGCGATCAGCTTCAGCTGATCGGTAGCCTGGTAGTAAACCTGACCGTAGACAGCCGGTTCGGTTTCATGGGTATGGTCATTGTAAGCGGTGACTTCGTCGGGATTGAGCGGATTGAGACCCGCAGCCGGGTTGGTAGGAGTGCCGCCGAAGTACGCATTCAGTCCTGGTGCGATTGCTGGGGGATCCCAGGCCGGCCGACCTGTCGTCGACTCAAACCAAACTCCAGCAACAAATTGCCATGCACCGCTGAAGTGCGACGCGTAGCGGATCTCTTGCACGAACTGATGAACGGTCGTGCCTTGTGTTATGGGCGTTCGGAACGGCATCCCGAAGATCTGATAGTTATAGTCGGAGGCGTCCTCCGTTTCCAGAACGTCGCGATCGAAGTAGGACGTGGAGGAGACAAAGTCCCCGGAGTCCATATGATAGGTGCCCGTCAGAGAGGACAGTGTCCAGCGATCATGGCCGCCTTCCTCGACGTTGTACAAACGCTTCTGTACGAAGTTGTTAGGATCCAGGTTCAGGGGCGGTACCACCGTCGGGGCGGGTACTTCATAGGTTGTATGGTCGGAATACGGAAAGCCGTTGTACAAGGACTGCTGGTAGAGCACCCGCGGAGTAACCGTCAATGCGTCGGTCACCTTCCAGGTGAGCGCCATCGAAGCGCCGCTCGTCCAGTTGTGCGCGACATCGTGCACAGTATCAAGCGTTGTGCCAAAAGGCGGATCCGCCGGAAATTCTCGTCGGAAGAAGCCTGCCTCGGAGTCGTAGAGGGCGACGATTCGTACCGCTACTCTATCGGCGATGAGCGGGATATTGATTGTGCCGTCGGCTACGTAATTGGGCTCTACGGTATTCCACGTATCTGAAACCCCAACGTGCACGCGGCCGTTAAACGAGTCCATGTCCGGCTGGTGTGTTATCAGCCGGACCGTGCCCCCTTCCGAGCGCGCCCCGTAAAGAGTTCCCTGCGGGCCGCGCAGCACTTCGATTCGGTCCATATCGATAATGCGCGGATCGATAGTGTCTGGCAGCGGTGTATCGTCAAGATAAAAGCCGGTCGTGTTGGCGCCGGCGACGCCGCGAATAGAAATAGTCCGCGCGTTCGCGTAACCGACGCCGGAATATCCGAAGCCGAGATTCGGCACGGTAGTACCGTAATCAATGAAGGACACGACGTCGCGTTGCTCGAGTTGGGCGGCGTCGATTACGGAAATGGACATCGGAACGTCCTGCACGTTCTCGCTGCGCTTCTGAGCGGTGACGATAACCTCCTGAAGGCTATCTTGGTCCGCTCGTGCTATACCGGCCGCCAGAGTTAGAGTTATCAGTAGTCCAAAGGCGGTTGCGAGGCTCTGCGTGTTCATTTTTGACACGATGTCGGCTCCGGATACAAGGAAGTGGAAACGGGTCCGATGGCAAAACATTTCAACATGAATTCGTCACATGAACAAGAGTGCGCCCTACGAACTTTTTCTCTGAGCGCTGGCGCCAGGCTTCCTGATTTCGGTTTGGGACGGACTCGGACCGCACTTGCGGCCGTAGAATACCAGTCGCTTGCTGCAGCGCGCGGTCTGACTTGGTGCGGTGGAGGCACCCCGGCACCAAGGCGGGGCGCGGTTGCCACTACCGACGCTGGTTCGCTAGTATGGCGAACAAGAGTTCGTGATGCGAACTGAGGCGCGAGGCAGCTAACTGCGCGTGGGGTAGAGACTATCCTCGCGCGCGCGACGGCAGCCGGGAACGAATCATGAGCGTAATGACGATCGATGGCGAACCTGTCGGCGGCGACGCCGCCTTCGGCGTTACGAATCCTGCGACGGAAGAGACATTCGCCGAAGCTCCAAGCTGCTCCCTGGGACAGCTCGACTCTGCGATGCAGGCGGCGGCGCGGGCATTCGCCACTTGGCGCCGTGATGAAACCGTCAGACGTACGGCGCTTGTGCGCTGCGCGGATGTGATCGAGGCGCACGGCGAGGAACTCGCACAACTTATCACCCGCGAACAGGGCAAGCCGCTCGGAAAGGCCCGCCGAGAAGTCGGCGGGTCAGCTGTGTGGCTGCGGTACACCGCCAAACTCGAAATTCCCTGTGAAGTCGCCCAGGACGACGAGCAAATTCGGGTGGAGGTGCGCTGGCGGCCGCTGGGCGTGGTGGCGGCCATTACACCGTGGAACTACCCGCTGATCTCGGCCGCTTGGAAGATTGCGCCGGCTCTGCTGGCAGGCAATACGATGGTCTTGAAGCCCTCGCCGTATACGCCACTGGCGACGCTGCGTCTGGGCGAGCTGCTGAGTGAGGTGTTGCCCGGCGGTGTGCTGAATGTCGTCTCCGGGGATGATGCGCTCGGCAAGGAAATGGTGCGCCATCCGACCGTACGAAAGATTACGTTCACTGGCTCGGTCGCCTCGGGTAAGCACGTCGGCGCGTCGGCGGCGGCGGATCTTAAACGCACGACTCTAGAGCTCGGCGGTAACGATGCGGCGATCGTGCTAGACGATGTTGATGTCAAGTCAGTCGCGGCGAAGCTGTTCTGGAATGCGTTTGAAAACAGTGGCCAAGTGTGTATCGCCATAAAGCGCCTTTTCGCCCACGAACGCATCTACGATGCCCTTCTCGCAGAGCTCATCGATTTAGCCGCGCGCGTGAGACTCGGCGATGGGCTAAGCACGGATACCGAGCTCGGACCGCTAAACAATCGGCCTCAGTTTGAGCGCGTCCGCGAGCTTTGCGAGGATGCCCGCCGAGTGGGTGGCCAAGTAGTGGCAGGTGGCAAACGGGTCGGCGCTCGGGGATATTTCTTCCAGCCAACAATTGTGACCGAGCTCGCCGACGACGCGCGCCTGGTCGCCGAGGAACAGTTCGGTCCCATCTTGCCGCTATTGCGTTTTGGCAGTACCGAGGAGGCGCTGCAGCGTGCCAATGCGAGCCAGTTTGGGCTCGGTGGGTCGATCTGGAGCGGCGATCGCAAGCGTGCGGCCGCATTTGCCGCCGAGCTTGATTGCGGAACGGTGTGGATCAATCAACACCTGACAGTGCTGCCCGCGGCACCCATCGGTGGGCACAAGTGGTCGGGGATCGGCGTGGAGAACGGGCGCTGGGGGTTGCTCAGTTTCATGGAGATTCAGACCGTCGAGATACCGAAGGTGTAATACGGGTACGTGCCGAGGACCCTACAATGATGAAGAGGTAAATCAGATGAAGATTCACGATATCTCAATGGATATCGAGCCGGGTATGTTGTATTGGCGGGATGGCAAACCGCCGGAGGTGATCGCCGTGCATCGCCTTGCGGATGGTGCAGAATCCGAAGTATCCCGCTGGTTGATTGGTGCTCATACAGGCACTCATATTGATGCACCGCGGCATTTCGTGGCCGATGGTCTCACAGTTGATAAATTGCCCCTCGAGACGCTGGTTGGCCCGACGCGCGTCGTGGACGTCTCTTCCCAGGGCGATGCGGCGATTACTGGGGAGACGGTCAGAAAGGCGATGCTGAACGGCGCGACAAGGGTGCTGTTCCGCACGAGCAACTCCGAAAAGCGCCTGGTGAAGCGAGAATTCAGCGCCACTTGGGTCGGTGTGACCGCAGACGGCGCACAGGCGTTAGTGGACGCGGGCGTTCGCGTGGCGGGTATTGATTACGTGACGATCGAAAGCGCGGACCAGACCGATAAATGGCCGACACATCACATTTTGTGCAAGGCCGGTGTTGTCATCCTCGAAGGCGCCAACCTGCTACGCATCCAAGATGGCACGTATTTCATGTGCTGCTTGCCCATGCGATTGAAAGGTTCCGAGGCAGCGGCGACCCGAACCATCCTCATTGAGGGACTGCCTCTGGAAGAATCATGGTAGAGAAAGCGATTTCAACGCCCCACGCAAACGCGACGCAGGCCGGCGTCGAGGCGTACAGGGATGGAGGCAACGCCATCGATGCTGCGCTCGCGGCCGCGGGCGTGCTTGCCGTCGTGTATCCCCATCAGTGCTCCGCCGGCGGTGACCTCTTCGCGCTCGTCGAGGACGGCAGCGGCCGGACATGGTCCGTCAACGGTTCGGGCGCGGCCCCGCGCGAATTAGATCCAACAGAACTTCGAAGACAGTCGAACGAGATGCCTGACAGCGGGCCGGATTCGATCACCGTGCCGGGGGTCGTTGCGGGTTGGGGAACCATCCAAGGGCTCGGCGCGGCGCTACCCTTGTCCCGCCTGCTGCGCCCCGCCGTTCGCGCTGCCGCTGAGGGTGTTCCGATCACGGCGTTGCTTGCGGCCAGCATTCGGGCTCGCGCCGCCGCACTTGTCCGGGATCCTGGCATGCGAGCGCTGTTCTTCCCGAACGGCGAGCCTTTGCCGGCGGGCGCATTGCTTCGTCAACCCCAGCTTGCCCGCACCCTCGAGACGCTGGCTCACGACGGACCGGAAGCTTTTTACGTCGGACTAATCGGCGAGCAGCTCATTACCGGTCTTCAGCGCCTAGGCAGTCGATTGACCCGGGACGATTTTGCCGCCCATCGGTCCGAAGTCGATGCTCCGCTGCGACTTGAGCATAGAGGCTTCCAGCTGCAGACCTGTCCGCCGAACTCGCAGGGTTTTTGCTTATTGGAGGCTATCGCCGCGCTCGACGCGCTCGGCGTCGAAATTGACGCGCGCGGCGTCGATGCGCAGCTGCTGCTGCGTGCGCTACTGCTGGCCGCGGACGACCGCGAGAAGTATCTCGGGGATCCACACTGCCGCCCCGTGCCGGTGGCTGAGCTACTCGCGCCCGAGCGCCTGCGCAAACGCATGGGGTTGCCCATGTTGACTCGCGCCAATGCCGCGCAAGCACCGATGCACGGAGACACCGTTGCGATTTGTGCCGCCGACGCAACTGGTGTTGCCGTCTGCCTCATTCAAAGCGTTTATCAGAGCTTTGGTTCTGGACTGCTCGAACGCCAGACGGGAGTGATCCTCCACAACCGGGGGCGCGGCTTTTCGCTCACTCCCGGAGCACCGAATGAACTGCTGCCGAATACGCGGCCGGCCCATACGCTCACGCCCTTGCTGATCCATCGTGATAAACGCCTCAAGGCGGTCGTGGGAACTATGGGCGGACGCGCGCAGCCACAGATCCTCGCGCAACTGCTGCCCGCGCTGCTTGATCCCGGCGTCAAGCTCACCGAGGTACTAGGCGCGCCGCGATGGGTGGCGGGCGGCAGGGATATTGGATTTGAAAACACAACCGTCGCCATAGAAAGGGATGCGCCCCTTGCGCTCGATTCGATCTTGGCTCGCGAAAATATCGATGTCGCGCGCATTGCCTCGCGCAACGAACTGGTAGGGCACGCCCAGATTGTCCGTGTCGGACCTGACGGCGCACTGCAAGCCGGTTGTGATCCGCGCTCAGATGGCGCGGCGGCCGTTGTTGGCTGCTGATGCCCGAACGCCACTGCCGATGCCACACGTCGTGATTGAATATTCCCACGGCCTTGAACAGGCTTATTCGATTAATGAATTGCTTGCCACGGCCGTTCACGCCGCTACTGATTCAGGCGTTATGGATGAGAGTGATATCAAGGCTCGAGCCATGCCGTATCACCAATTCCATCTCGCCGATGGCGGTAGAACGTTCGTGCACGTCACTGTGCGACTGCTCGCGGGACGTACCGCCCAAGAGAAACTGCATTTGAGCAGCTTGATCCGCGAACGCGTCGTGGCGTTTGCCCCGCTGGTACACAGTACCAGCGTCGAGATCAGTGATATGGATCCGGCTTGCTATCGCAAACGCGTGCTGCGGGAGGCCTAGCGAAATGCGACTGCACTGATGAGCGTGCGGTGGCGTGCTGAGAGGGGAATGAAATACCGTGCTAAGCGAACTGCCTAGAATCCGACTGGCGCAACTGCCCACCCCATTGGAGGAGGCGAAGCGGCTGAGTGCCGCCCTCGGAGGGCCGCGCATTTTTCTTAAGCGGGACGATCTGACTGCAGCCGGGCTCGGTGGCAATAAAGTCAGGAAACTCGAATTTGTCATTGGGCGCGCGCTGGCCGAGGGTGCGGACTCCCTCGTCGTGTGCGGCGGTTATCAGTCGAACCTTGCGCGCGTCGCCGCCGCGCTCGGCAGTCGGCTGGGCCTGAAGGTCGAATTGGTGCTCGGCGGAATTTCCGGCGAGACGCACGCGCTGACCGGAAATCTCCTGCTCGATTACATTTACGGCGCAGGAATTCGCTACGTGGAGACTACACCGCGATGGGATTTCGGTTCCGTACTCGACGAGGTGGTGGCGGAACTGCAATCGCAAGGACGACGGCCGTTTCTCATGCCGTTGGGCGGTTCGACACCCGAGGGTATGGCCGGCTACGTATTGGCGACCGCCGAAATCCTGGAGCAGTGCAGCGAGGCCGGGATCGTACCGCGCCGTTTATACGTGGCTGTGGGGTCCGGTGGCACGTATTGCGGGTTGCTCCTTGGGGCACTGAATGGTTCCGCCTCTTACGACGTTGTTGGTGTGAGCGTGAGTCGATCCGCGGAGTATCTGCGAGAGAAGATTCCACTTGAGACCGGCGCCGCGAGCACCGTGCTCGGCCTGAAGCGGGCGCCCGCAGCGTGTGATCTGTATATCGAGGATGCTTACGTCGGCGCGGAGTATGGGGCGCTGACGCAGGGGTGTCTGGAGGCGATCGCGCTCGTAGCGCGTACCGAGGGTGTATTGCTGGACCCGGTGTATTCGGGCAAGGCTATGGCGGCCCTTATCGATCACATCAGACGCGGTATCGTCGGTCCTGCGGACACGGTACTGTTCCTGCATACGGGAGGTGGCCCGGCGCTCTTTGCCTACTCCGCAAGCGAGCTTGGTTTTGGGCTCGCGCCGCAGCCGCGGTTCCGGCCGCCAAAAGGAACTGTGCAGCCCTTGCCTTGATTGCGCAGGACACGCGAGTGCAGCCTTTGCCGGCTTCGATGTAAGGCGCGGCAGTCAGATGAAGGAATCATGCAATGAACAAGGTTGCCCGCAATATCATCGAAGGCAAGCCCGCGCTGCTCGTTGTCGATGTGCAACAAATGTCCTTTCAGCCTACGCCTCCGGGTAAACGTGAGGCGCAGATGCCGGGCTACATCGAGCGCATGCGCAATGTGCCTCTGATTATTGATGTCGCCCGTCAGCACGGTGTTCCAATAATATTCTTCCAGGAGGCGCATCGACCGAGCGGCATTGATTTCGGACGAGAACTGGATGGCACCGAGGGCGTCCATTGCCTGGAGACAGACCCCGGCACGGCGATCGCCGATGAGGTAAAGATGAGGCCGGACGATTACTTCATTCGCAAGCGACGCTATTCCTGCTTTTTTGGCACTGAACTTGAGATTCTGCTGCGGGCGTTGGGGACGCAGACGCTGATTTTGACAGGTGGATTTACGGATGTCTGCATTCATTACACCTTCGTCGATGGCCATCAGCGCGACTATTTCTGCCGCGTCGTCGAGGACTGCGTTGCCGGCTCGTCGCTAAGTGCGCACGAAGCCTCTTTGCAGGCGATGGAATATCTGCAGACAGGCGCGCGGCGCACCGGTGTCGAGATCATTGCTGCCTTGGGCGAGGTTTCGGCGCGTTTATGACGGCGCGCGGCGCACCGCAGCGGCGGGAATCGGCCGATGCGGCTTGCGTGCTTCAGAGAAACGCATTGTGAGTTCGGCGACGGGGACGCCAGCCCTCGAGACTCGGCACAGCTCGCGCTACGCATGGTACGTGCTGGCGATCCTGTTCCTCGTCTACAGTTTCAACTGGATGGATCGCTATGTCCTCGTCATTCTATTGGAGGCAATCAAGCATGATTTGCGACTGTCCGATACCTCGTTGGGCCTGCTCAGCGGGTTTGCGTTCGCATCGGTGTATTCGCTGGCGGGAATACCTATAGCGCGGTGGGCGGACGTCGGCACCCGCCGATCGATCATTGCACTTGGTTTGGTGGTCTGGAGCGTGATGACGGCGGCATCGGGGCTCGCCCGAAATGTCGTGCAACTGACGGCGGCGCGCTTCGGGGTCGCATTGGGCGAGTCCGCTTGCAGCCCACCGGCATCCTCGTTGCTTTCCGACTATTTCCCCGCAGGCCGCCGCGCTACGGCGTTTGCGGTCTACGGTGTCGGCATCTCCATTGGCATGGGGCTGGGATTGATCGTCGGAGGCTGGGCCAACGAGTTCTACGGCTGGCGCGTGGCTTTTATGATCGCCGGACTGCCGGGGCTTGCACTTGCGCTGGTGGTGCGATTGACGATACGCGAACCAAGGAGGGGCTGCGCCGAGCACACCTCCGTCGATACGACGGTCTATTCAGTGGCGGCCACGGTCCGCGTTATCCTGTTGCGCCGATCATTTCTCGCCTACGCTGCGGGTCTGGGATTGTTCTCATTCTCCGGCAATGCGTTTGAGACCTGGACTCCTGTCTATCTAATGCGGATATACCACATGGGAACCGGTGCCATCGGCACGTGGACAGGCGTAATTGAGAGTATCGGTGGCATATTGGGCACGCTCGCCGGTGGCCTGCTCGCCGACCGGCTTGGGGCGCGTGACGTGAGATGGTATCTGTGGATGCCGGCTTGCGGTGCTGCCGCCATGATTCCGGCAATGTTCGTGTTTCTACACACGGATAAAGGTCTCATGTTCTTTTTCTATTTCGTGACGATCGTTTGCTCCGCGTCCTATATGGCGCCGATGGTAGCTATAACCCAGCGCGTGATGCCGGTCCATACGCGCGCTGTGTCGACGGCCCTACTCTACCTGGTGCTCAACTTAATTGGGCCTGGACTGGGTCCGGTCGCCGCTGGCGTTCTCAACGACATGCTGGCGAGCGCTTATGGAGCGGAAGCGGTGCGATTATCCCTGACTGTGACTCTCGTCGGAGCGGCATGCGGAGTTGTCCTGACGCTTTACGCGGCGAAGCATCTGCGCTCGGACCTTGCTCTTGCCGGCGTCAATGAGGCCACTCGAGGAGCGACTTGGCGACCCGCGGAGGAGCTGCGATGAGCGGACGCTATTTCCCCATCGACGAGTACGAACAGCGATGGAAGCGAAGCGACGAAGCGCTACGTGCGTGTGGTCTGGAGGTGGCCGTCGTGTGGAGTCGTTCAGCAGGCACCTATGATCGGTGCGCCGATCTTCTGTACCTGGCGAATTACTACGGCAATCAGCCGGGGCAGGGCCGCCGAGGACCGGCCGGCTTTGCCGCGGCAATTCTGCGCCTGGGAGAGCTTCCAGAACTTTTCGCGGACATTCATGACCCGCGCCCCACGGTGATTGCAACGGATCGCGTGCACGCCTGTGCGGATACGTTTGCCGCCGTAGGCGACGTCGTGCGCGCCTTCGGCAGCCGTAAAGTCGGGCTAGTCGGTACTGATGTAATCCCCATGAAGTACTGGACCGGTCTGCAGGCGGCGACGCCACAAACGCAATGGGTGGTCGTAGATGAACTTGTTCGTCAGATTCGCTTGGTTAAGAGTTCGCGCGAGCTTGAGGCGTTTCGATTAGCCGGCGAGACCGTAAGTCACGCCCTGTCCGCGCTGATGAGCGCTCTCGTCGCGGGTCAGTCGGAGGCGCAGGCGGCCGGGCACGCTGCCGATATCGTCTTCCGTGGCGGCGGCCACGTGCACATGCTCGCGGTCAATCATGGGGCAGGGCTCAAGTACCTCACATCAGACCCGGTGGCAGGCTTCAGCGATGAGCGTCCATGCCGCGGTGACTTATCTCGCGCATGGCTCACGGGACCGATGTTCCAGGGATACTGGCTCGGGCCGGGTCGGACCGTGGTCTGCGGCCGTCGGGCCACGCCGGAGCAGCGGGCACTTCTCGAGGCCAACGCCAGCGCCGTGAATGCCGTTATCGGCGGTATTCGCCCCGGTGTCACCGTACGCGAGCTAGTGGATATAGGCGATCGACACGTCGCTCAGTTTGGGAGTGAGCTGAGTGAGCTCAGCAAACAATGGCCATTGTACGGACATGGCAATGGTTTGTTTTTTGAGGCACCGACCATCTCAACCCGGGTTGGCAACGATGCGGAGTTCCGACTGCAGGAAAACATGGTCGTGAGCATCGAGATGTTCTTTCAACGCCAGGGTGTCGGCGAGGCGGGCTTCGAGAACAGCGTAATCGTGACGCACTCGGGCACAGAGTTACTCACCTGCACGCCTATGCTGTGGTAACGGGGTACGATGGACGAACCAGCGGCCTCCGCACCCCGGCAGGCCGGCCATTTGGCCGACCTCGCAGCTTGCGAGCCATCTGTCCGGCTCGAGCTCAGCACGCGCGGTTCGCGCGCCGAAGCTGCACCCGCCATGAGGTGCCCTTGTCTTGAATAGGCGGTGCTCATTGAGTACTATTATTACGAACATCTGTTCGCCACCCGAACCGCGCCTCAGCGGCACAGGCTACCTACTGTGGATCCGATACGCGCAGCAGAAGACCCAGCGCTAGATTCCCTCGAGCAATCAGCACTCGATCATCTGTGGTTTCACGTCACGCCTCCGGGGGCGCTTAGGACACCGGGCGGAATGATCGTGTTTGCAAAGGGGGAGGGGTGCTACCTCACCGACATTCACGGTCAAAGATACCTCGATGGTCTCTCAGGCGGAGCGTTCGTAACCAACATAGGGCACGGGCGCAAGGAAGTTGCGGATGCCTACGCCCGGCAAGCCGCCGAGCTTGCTTATGTGAGCCCATACAACTTTGCGGCTCCCCCAACGATTGCGCTTGCGAGCAAGCTCGCGGAGCTCGCTCCTGGCGACCTTAAACACACATTTTTCACCAGCGGAGGCTCTGAAGCAGTTGAGAGCGCGCTGAAGATCGCCAAGCAGTACCACTGGCTCAATGGCGAGCCGAAGCGCTCAAAGGTCATCAGCCGCCGCGGCTCCTATCACGGCGCTAGCTTTTACGCGATGAGCATTTCCGGGGCGAGCCACGACTACAACAGCAAGATCTTCGCTCCGCTCGTGCCGGGGTGTACGCAGGTCCCTTGGCATAACTGCTACCGGTGCGAGTACCGTCTC
>Ga0302324_100008230_pt1 | contig 22033 bp, 30 predicted proteins | sample Palsa_T0_1_FD_201949 | JGI IMG/M metagenome (GOLD analysis project Ga0302324, IMG submission 201949) | Peat permafrost microbial communities from Stordalen Mire near Abisko, Sweden - Palsa_T0_1 | ecosystem: Environmental > Terrestrial > Soil > Palsa > Peat permafrost | place: Sweden: Abisko...
AAGAAGAAGTAGGTCCTGCGCGGACGGCGGGAGGCGCCTTCGGCGCAGAAGCCAGAGCGATGAATTGTAGAAGAACCTCTGCGCGGGGAACAGACCGAGAACGCAGACGAACAAAAGATGGGCCCGCGGCAACGATCGCGGGCGAAGAGAGAAGAAGATGGCAAACATCAAGGTAGTGAATCTCGGCGGGAAGGAAGTCGGGACGTTTGAACTCGACGAGATCTTCGCGGGCGAGGTTAATGAAGCGTTACTCTGGGAAGCGGTGAAGCATTATCGTGCCAGCCTGCGCCAGGGAACGGCCGCGACGAAGAATCGTAAAGCGGTGAGCGGCGCTGGTAAGAAGCTTTGGAAGCAGAAGGGCACGGGCCGCGCTCGCGTGGGCTCGATTCGTACGCCTCTCTGGCGTGGCGGCGGTACGGTCCACGGACCTCAGCCGCGCAGCTACGAGTACCAGTTCCCGCGCAAGAAGCTGATGGGCGCGCTGCGTTCGGCGATTGCTTCGAAGATCAACGACGGGAAGCTCACGATCGTTGACAACTTCGATGTGGCTGAGGCGAAGACCAAGGTGTTCCGCACCGCGTTGAATACGCTGGATGCGAAGAAGACGGCGCTGCTGGTCGAGACCTCGCAGCAGTTGAGCGAGAAGCTTTATCTTGGGTCGCGGAACCTGCAGGGTGTGGAGCTGGTGCTCTCGTCCGAGGTTCATCCGTATGACCTGTTGAAGTATGAGAACGCCATCTTCTCGAAGGCTGCGTTCGAGACATTGACGGAGACGCTGAAGAAGAGCGTTTCCAAGCGGCAGCACGCCGAGAAGGAGGCTGCATAAATGCCTACCCTATATAACGTAATTCGCCGCCCGTTGATTACCGAGAAGGCCCTGACCACGCGTGAAGTGGAAGGCTCGTTGGTATTCGAAGTGGCTGCCAATGCAACCAAGACCGAAGTGAAGCAAGCGGTTGAAACGCTGTTCAATGTGAAGGTGGCGAGCATTCGCACCGCTAGCGTTGTCGGCAAAGAGCGCAAGCGCGGACGCTATGCAGGTTTCCTGCCCGACTGGAAGAAGGCGTATGTGCGCCTGAAGGCCGGCGAGAAGGTTCCTGACTTCGCAGCAGAGATCTAGTACTACGTTGTCAGTTCTCAGTTGTTAGTTCTCAGCAGAAGCATTTACTGATAACTGAAAACTGACAACTAAGAACCCAAAGCACCATGTATCGCGCTCACCAAGAAGTCAGCACTTAGCGCGGCAAAGGAATAGCAACATGCCGATTAAATCATTTCGTCCGATCACGCCGACCCTTCGCTTTCAGACGAAGCTGGTCAACGATGACATTACGACCGACAAGCCGCATAAGCCGCTGCTGTCGGTAAAGCCACGCACTGGCGGCCGCAACAATATGGGCAAGCTGGTTGTTCGCCACCAGGGCGGCGGGCACAAGCAGAAGTTGCGCCTCATCGACTTCAAGCGCGACAAGTTCGGTGTTCCGGGCACGGTCGCTACGATCGAGTACGATCCCAACCGCAGCTCACGCATCGCGCTGGTTCATTACGCCGATGGTGAGAAGCGCTACATCATTCAGCCGATCGGGCTGAAGGTGGGGCAGAAGATCATGAGCGGCCCCGAGGCCGATATTCTGATCGGCAACGCTTTGCCGCTGAAGAATATTCCTACGGGTACGATCGTGCACAACATCGAGCTGCGTCCGGGTAAGGGCGCGCAGATGGCGCGTTCGGCTGGCGCTCAGGTCAATCTGATTGCCAAGGAAGGCGACTACGCGCTTCTGAAGCTGCCCTCTGGCGAGACGCGCAAGGTGCTCGTCGAGTGCATGGCGACGATTGGCCAGGTTGGCAATACGGATCATGAGAATGTCACGATTGGTAAGGCTGGACGCAACCGGTGGAAGGGTATTCGCCCGGCCAACCGCGGCGTTTCGATGAACCCGGTCGATCACCCGCACGGTGGTGGTGAAGGTAAGACCTCAGGCGGACGTCACCCGGTGACGCCGTGGGGCCAGCCGACTCGTGGCTATAAGACTCGTAATAACAAGCGGACCGATGTGTTTATCGTGACGCGCCGGAATAAGGGCAAGTAAGCATTTGCAGTTAGGGAAGTAAAAGCTACACCAAGTCTCGTACCTGAGAGATTCGTCGTATTCAGCACCGCAGTATGGAGTGAGTTATGTCACGTTCAACGAAGAAGGGCCCGTTCATCGACGCCCATTTGATGATCAAGATCGAGGCGATGAACACCGCCAACGAGAAGAAGGTCATCCGCACCTGGTCGCGCCGCTCGACGATCCACCCGGACATGGTGGGTCACACGATTGCTGTGCACAACGGCCGCAAGTTCATTCCGGTGTATTGCACGGAGAACATGGTGGGCCACAAGCTGGGAGAGTTCTCGGCGACGCGCACGTTCAAGGGCCACTCGGCGAAGGCTGGCGATACGGCGAAGGGCAAGTAAGCCGTCGCAGGACTGATCAAGATTCGACAGATATGTACGTTTGAAGGACATCGCAATGCATAAAGCAATTGACACAAAGAATACCGAGTTTCGTGCTGAGGCCCGCTTCCAGCGCTGCAGCCCGCAGAAGGCCAAGCTGGTGCTTGACCTGATCAAAGGTCTGCGCGTGGAGAAGGCGATCAACACCGTGGCATTCACCAACAAGCGCATTGCGCCGGTGGTGGAGAAGGTGCTGCGCTCGGCCGTCCAGAATGCTCAGCATTTGTCGGATGAGCGTGGACTCGACATCGATATCGACAACCTGTACGTCAAGACCGCGGTCGCGAACGAGGGACCAAGGATGAAGCGCATCCGCCCTGCTCCAATGGGCCGTGCGTTCCGTTACCAGCGTCGCATCGCGCACATCATCATCACGGTGGCAGAGAAGAAGGCTGCCGGTGCTGAGGTGGAAGCGACGACGACGCCGGTGAAGGCGACCGCAGGCAAGCCCGCAGCGAAGAAGGCGGCGGCGAAGAAGTCTCCAGCAAAGAAGGCCGCGGCGAAGAAGGCTCCGGCCAAGAAGAAGGCTGTCGCCAAGTAGTTGGGCGGGAGTTACAACGAATTTTGCAGTAGGTAATGAGAAACATCAACCGCGCCGGCTCAACCGGCTATGGTTCAGGAATAGGGAAGCTATGGGACAGAAAGTCCATCCGTACGGATTCCGCCTCGGCGTCAACAAGCCCTGGAAGTCACGCTGGTTTATCGAGCGCGGCTACGACAAGCTGCTGGTCGAGGACGTGAAGTTGAAGGCAGAGCTCCGCGAGAAGCTCAAGGCTGCCGGCGTGAGCTCGGTAGAAGTTGAGCGTCCGGGCAACAAGCTGCGGCTGATCATCCGCACTGCGCGTCCGGGCATCATCATCGGACGCAAGGGCGCGGAGATCGACAAGCTCAAGGCCGATATCCAGAAGCGCACCAGCCGCGAGGTGTTTATCGACATCCTCGAGGTGAACAAACCGGAGCTCGACGCTCAGCTGGTGAGCGAGAATATCGCCCTGCAGCTGGAGAAGCGCGTCAGCTTCCGCCGCGCCATGCGTAAGAGCGTGGACTCGGCACTGCGTTTCGGTTGCAAGGGCATCAAGGTCCGCGTTTCAGGCCGCCTGAATGGCAACGAAATCGCACGGTCGGAGTGGTATCTGCAGGGACGTCTGCCGCTGCACACTCTGCGCGCCGATATCGACTACGGATTCTCCGAGGCTCATACCACGTACGGGATCATCGGTGTGAAGACCTGGGTTTATCGTGGCGATATCTATGAGCAGAAGAAGCGTCGCGAGCCGGCAGTCATTACCACTGGCGCGTTCTAACTTTTCTTTGTGTTTCGGGGATCCGTGGCGAGCTTTTTCCACGGATTTCCGGTATACTTAACAGGTTTGGCCCCGAGTCTGCCCGTATCGAAGGCGTAAAGCTGGAGATGCAGTGGCAGAGACCCCGGTCATCACCTAAGCCGTTCCCCTGAGAAGTTGACAGGTTTGTTCAAAGGAAATTCCTCATGCTTTTACCCAAGAAGGTTAAGTATCGCAAGCAGCAGCGCGGTCGCATGTGCGGCAAGGCGTGGCGTGGCTCCGACATCTCGTTCGGCGATTATGGTTTGAAGGTTCTGGAGTGCGGTTACATTACCGACCGCCAGATCGAAGCCAGCCGTATCGCGATGACGCGGTTCATCAAGCGTGGCGGCAAGGTTTGGCTGCGCCTGTTCCCGGACAAGCCGATCACGAAGAAGCCGGCCGAAACCCGTATGGGTAAAGGTAAAGGCGCTCCGGATCACTGGGTTGCTGTCGTTCGCCCGGGCAAGATTTTGTTCGAGATGGAAGGCGTTCCCGTTGAGTTGGCCAAAGAGGCGATGCGTCTCGCGGCTCACAAGCTTCCGCTCAAGACCACGTTCGTTGTACGCCCCGGCCTCAAGGTCGAAGTGGCCGCTAAGTAATAGCCGTTCAGGCGAGAAAGAAGTTATTTATGGAAATCGACAAGATCCGCAACATGAGCGATGACGAGTTGAAGAGCGAAGAGGCGAAGGCCGCTGAGCAGCTCTTCCGCATTCGCTTCGCGAAGAGCCTCGGAAAGCAGGAGGGGATTGGCAAGATCAAGTCCCTCAAGCTGGATATCGCAAAGTTTAAAACAATTGCCAAAGAGCGTTCGCTCGCGACTGCCAAGGCAGGGAAGGAATAATCATGGCTGAGACCACTGTCACTACCCCCGTCGCCGAGCAGGCTGCACCGCGTCGCACCGAGAAGGTTGGCCTGGTTGTTTCGACCAAGATGGAGAAGACCATCGTTGTCGAGATCGAAATGCGCAAGGCTCACCCGAAGTACAAGCGCGTGTTGAAGTCCAACAAGAAGTTTTATGCGCACGACGAGCAAAACTCGGCGCGCGTTGGCGATATGGTTCGCATCCGCGAGACGCGTCCGCTATCGAAGCTGAAGCGCTGGTCGTTGGAAGAGATCATTCGCCGGTCGTCGTTGTCGGCGCTGCCGGATGAGAAGCCGGTTGTCGTAGCGAAGTAGTTGGGCAGAGTTTTGTTGAAGGTTTAGCGGCTGCGAAAGTGGCTGCAGGCACGAGATAGCAACGGCTTCCCGCCGCCAAGCTCTCGGGCAAGTTTCACCTCTCGAACCAGTATGTGGCGAGAGCTTGAACCAGGAGAATCATCATGGCAGTTCAAATGCGCACTATCCTTGCCGTCGCCGATAATTCGGGCGCCCGCAAGCTCCAGGTCATCCTGCCGCTCGGCGGCGGTCTCGGCAAGAAGGCCGGACTTGGCGATGTGGTTACGGCAGCGGTGAAGGAAGCGTCGCCGGATGGCACGGTCAAGAAGGGCAAGGTCGTCAAGGCCGTTATCGTCCGGACGCACAAGGAGTATCGCCGCCGGGATGGAACGTATATCCGCTTCGACGAGAATGCAGCGGTCGTGATCAATGACGCGATGGAGCCGGTTGGCACGCGCGTGTTTGGGCCGGTTGCTCGCGAGCTGCGCGACAAGAAGTTTCTGAAGATCGTTTCGCTCGCGCCTGAAGTTATCTAGAGGCGGTTGTTAGTTGTTAGTTCTCTGTTGTTAGTGAATCGGATTCCGACTCCGTATGGTCGAGCCCGCAGGGCGGGGAAAGGTAATAGAGATGCCGAACAAGTTCAAGCCGACCGCAGGCAGCAAGTCGAAGATCCGGATCAAGCGCAACGATATGGTTGTGGTGATTGCGGGCAAGGATAAGGGACCAAAGGCTCACCGCGTGTTGCGGGTGATCGTCGATAAGCAGCGCGTGCTGGTTGAGGGCGTCGGGATGATCAAGAAGCACATGAAGCCGAATCCGCAGAAGAACGTTGCGGGCGGCATCCTGGAGCAGGAGGCGCCGATTCACATCTCGAACGTGATGTTGGTCGACTCCGAAGGCAAGGGAACGCGCGTCGGGTATCAGATCGACGGCGACAAGAAGACACGCGTTGCCCGTTCGAACGGCGGCGTGATCGCTGAGAAGAAGTTCAAAAAGTAACCGGGCTGGAGTTTAGGTCGAAGTAATTGTGGTTGGAAGTAAATTGAGCACCCCACGAAACGGTATACGGCGCGAGCTACTCCGGAACCGTGGAGAAAGAGAAGAGAGATCATGGCAGCACGTTTGAAAGAGAAGTATCACGGCGAGATCAAGCAGTCGCTTCAGAAGGAACTCGGGCTCGAGAACGCGATGGCGGTTCCGAAGCTGGAGAAGATTGTGATCAACATGGGTCTGGGCGAAGCGACGCAGAACGTCAAGATCATGGATCCGCTGCTTGCTGACCTGGGATCGATTGCCGGGCAGAAGCCGGTGATCACCAAGGCGAAGAAGTCGATTGCGGCGTTCAAGCTGCGCGAGGGCATGCCGATTGGCGCGATGGTTACGCTGCGCGGCGACAAGATGTACGAGTTCCTCGACCGTTTGATTTCGGTAGCGCTGCCTCGTGTGCGCGACTTCCGCGGTGTGAGCTCGAAGAGTTTTGACGGGCGCGGCAACTACACGCTCGGCCTGCGCGACCAGCTGATCTTTCCGGAGATCGACTACGCGAAGGTAGACAAGATCAAGGGTATGAACGTGACGATCGTGACCACGGCGAAGGATGACAACGGTGCACGCGAGCTGCTCAAGAGCTTTGGCATGCCGTTCCGCGTGGGAGCGTAAAGACAGGGTTTAGGGCCCAGGGTACAGGGTCCAGAAGACAACAGGGTTTCATCAGGAACCAGGTTTCACCAGGATTGAGAGAATAAAAGTATGGCAACCACAGCAAAACGCGTCAAAGACGCACGCAAGCCAAAGTTCAAGTCTCGTCAGCACAACCGCTGCCAGCTCTGCGGCCGTCCGCGCGCGTTTCTGCGCAAGTTCGGCGTCTGCCGTCTGTGCTTCCGCAGCCTCGCGCTGAAGGGCGAGATTCCGGGCGTCGTCAAGTCCAGCTGGTAGTTTGCTGGCAAGCTTTGTAACAGACGCTGCAGGCCGCGGAGAAGCGGTTCACGCGCGTAGTCAAGATCGGCGCTTCGGCGCCACAGACATTCCCGCAGGTTCTCCGGGTTGGCAGAAATTGCCGGCAGGAGCGAACGGGGGATGAAAGGAAAACGATGAACCTCACCGATCCCGTAGCAGATTTTCTTACACGTATCCGCAACGCGCACCGTTCCCGCCACCAGAAGCTGGACGCTCCGGCTTCGAAGCTGAAGACCGAGATTGCCCGCATTCTGAAGGAAGAGGGCTACATCGCCAACTACAAAGCTGCCGAGGAAGATGGGCAGAAGGTTCTGCGCGTGTACCTGAAGTACGGCCCGAACAACGAGGCGGTAATCCGCGACCTGAAGCGCGTTTCGCGTCCTGGCTGCCGTGTGTACATCGGCAAGGACGAGATCAAGCGCGTGCAGGGCGGCCTGGGCATCTCGATCATGACCACGCCGAAGGGTGTGATGACGGGTCGTCAGGCGCGGCGCGAAGGCGTTGGCGGCGAGATTCTCTGCGAAGTCTGGTAACGCAGGATTTAGAGAACAAGTTTTGGAACGAGCGGGCGACCGCCAGGCTGCAGTGGAACTCACGATGTGAGGGACTCGCAAGCCATCAAGGATTGAAGTTATGTCACGAATCGGTAGGAAGCCTATCACGCTGCCCAAGGGTGTGAAGTACACCGTGCAGAGCAATGTCGTCGTTGTTGAAGGCCCCAAGGGCAAGGTGAACGCGCTGATTCCAGCGGGTATCACGTTCTCGGAGAAGGACGGCGTGCTGACGGTTGAGCGTCCGGATAACGCGCATGCTGCCGTGCATGGCCTGGCGCGCGCGCTGGTGTTCAACGCGGTTGAAGGCGTGACGAATGGCTGGAAGAAGGAGCTCGACGTGGTGGGTATCGGATACCGCGTGGAGATGAAGGGCAAGGATGTGGTCGTGTTCACGCTCGGCTACTCTCACCCGATTGAGTTCCAGCTGCCCACGGGCATCGAAGTTGCGATCGATCCGAAGCAGACGCATGTGACGGTGTCGGGCATCGATCGGCAGAAGGTTGGCCAGGTTGCGGCGGATATGCGTTCGCTGCGCAAGCCTGACCCGTACAAGAACAAGGGTGTTCGCTACTCCGACGAGAAGCTGAAGAAGAAGGTCGGCAAGACGGGCGCTAAGTAAAGTTTGAGCGCACCGGTTCGACGGGCGGTAACCGTCAAGACGGGCGCTAAGTAAACTGAGCGGCGGACGGCACTCTCTGATTGCCGTCCACCGACTCCAATAAAGATTTACCCGAACGTCGTCAGACTATGGCGACGCCTTTAGGAAGGAAGAACTTCAATGATCAATCTTCGTCAACGCAACAACATTCGTCAGCGCGTTCACTCGCGCATTCGCGCCAAGATGGCCGGCACCGCCGAGCGTCCGCGCCTCAATGTGTATCGTTCGCTCAACCACATCTACACGCAGCTGATCGACGACGCGAATGGCGTCACGATCGCATCGGCGTCCACGATGAGCCCCAAGGGCACGGAGCGCAAGGCTGGCGGAAACGTGGAAGCGGCCAAGGAAGTGGGCAAGCTGATTGCGGAGCGGGCGAAGGAGAAGGGCATCAAGAAGGTGGTCTTCGATCGCGGCGGCTATCTGTATCACGGTCGCATCAAGGCGCTGGCCGATGCTGCTCGTGAGGCAGGTTTGGATTTCTAGTAGGGATACGAAGGACGCTTAGACGTTCCATAAAACGCAGCGCTGACTGCAACCTCCGGACCGGTGTGCCGGGGAGAAAAATAGAGGAAACAACGATGGCAATACAGAAGAAGAGACTCGACGGAAACCGGATGAACCTGAAGGATGAGGTTGTGTCCATCAATCGCGTAACCAAGGTCGTCAAGGGCGGCAAGAACATGTCGTTTGCGGCGCTGGTAATCGTGGGCGATCCTGCTGAGGGCGTGGTTGGCTACGGCTCAGGTAAGGCGAAAGAAGTTCCGCAGGCGATCCGCAAGGGCATCGAAGCGGCGAAGAAGAATTTGATCAAGGTGAACTTGACCGGCTACACCATTCCGCACGTGGCGCTGGGTCACTACGGTGCTGGTGAAGTTCTGCTGAAGCCGGCTCCTGAGGGAACTGGAATCATCGCAGGCAAGACGGTTCGCGCGGTGATGACGGCGGCGGGCGTGCAGAATGTGCTGACCAAGAGCCTCGGCTCGGCCAATCCGCACAACGTGATCAAGGCTACGTTTGACGCGCTGACGCAGTTGCGCGACAAGGCAGAAGTTGCGGCGTTGCGTGGCAAGTCGGTCGACGAGCTGTAGGACAGTTTTGAGGGCCCGGGATTCAGGGTTCAGCGAATGAAATCATTCCGGGCGGCAGGTTGTGAGCCCCGAATCGGAGAAGAACAATGGCAAGCGAAAACAAGATCAAGCTTCAGTACTTCCGCTCCAAGATCTGCACGCCAGTCAAGCACAAGCTCGTTATCAAGGGCCTGGGCTTCACGCGGCTGAATCAGATTGTTGAGCGCGAGGACACGGCGTCGATTCGCGGCATGGTGGCAAAGGTGCCCCATCTCGTTCGGGTCGTCGAGTAGTTTTATTTCGGCTCCTTCGGGGGCCACCACATGCGAGTCGGGAGTGCCTTTCGAGGCAGCCTGGCGTTAGCGAGGACATCATGGCACTGAATCTTAGCAATCTGAAGGCGCCCAAAAAGGCGAATGAAAACAAGAAACGCGTAGGCCGCGGTATGGGCTCGGGCATGGGTAAGACCTCGACGCGTGGCCACAAGGGCCAGGGTTCGCGGTCGGGTTCCAGCTTGATGCGCGGGTTCGAAGGCGGCCAGATGCCGCTGCATCGCCGCCTGCCGAAGCGTGGATTTACGAACATCTTCCGTGTGGAGTACGCGGTGCTCGGACTGGACACCATTGCCGAGCTGAACGAGAGCGAATTGACCCTCGAGAAGCTGACCGAGCATGGCATCCTGAAGAAGCGCAATGGCTTAGTGAAGGTGCTGGCGAACGGCGAGCTGAAGTCGGCGGTTACGGTGCATGCGCACAAGTTCTCGAAGGCTGCTCAGAAGGCCATCGAGGCAGCCGGCGGTAAGGTGATCGTCATCGGCGGCGAGGCTGCTCCGGCGGCATAACGAATCGGGCCGGGGCCAGTGCCTCGGCCTATTTTGCTTCTGCGCTGTTCACGAAATATTGCGCGTAGAATGTAGTCAGAAACTCCAGCAGGGCAGTCGCAACGGGCAAAGGTCGCCGGCGGCACTCCGCTCCAAATTTTTGGTTTAAGGCCTCAAACTTCGATGCTCGAGAAATTCCTCAACATCTTTCGTATTCCGGATCTACGCAAGCGCATCGGGTTCACGCTCGGGCTGCTTGCGGTCTACCGTCTCGGCGCACATATTCCCACGCCTGGCATTGATGCCGCTCGCCTTGCGCAGTTCTTCAATCAGAACGCTGGCGGGGCGCTTGGGCTGCTCGACCTGTTCAACGGCGGCAACCTGCGTAAGCTGACGGTGTTTGCGCTGGGCATCATGCCGTATATCACGGCGTCGATCATCTTCCAATTGTTGACGGTGATCTATGAGCCGTTGGCGAAGCTGCAGAAGGAAGGCGAGCTTGGGCGTCGCAAGATCACGCAGTGGACTCGTTATGTGACGGTGTTGCTTGCGGTGGTGCAGAGCTTCTTCATCGGGCTGACGCTGACCAGCACCGCAACCGGCGAGACGATGGTGACGCTGCCCAAGGGCGAGTTTCTTCCGCTGTGCGTGATCACGCTGACGGCCGGCACAGCCTTCATCATGTGGCTGGGTGAGCAGATCACTGAGCGCGGCATCGGTAACGGCATGTCACTGCTGATCTTTACCGGCATCGTTGTTGGTCTTCCGCGCGGCATCGCTGATCTCTATCAGAAGGCCGCGACCCAGGCATGGGGTGGCTTCACGCCGATTGCCATCGTGCTGCTGATCGTCATCATGGTCGCGGTGGTCGCGTTCATCGTGTTTGTGGAGCGCTCGGAGCGTCGAATTCCTATCCAGTCGGCGAAGCGCATGGTGGGCCGGCGCATGACGCAGGCTTCCAACAGCTTCCTGCCACTTAAGGTGAACTCCGGCGGCGTGATGCCGGTCATCTTTGCGGCTTCGATTCTGTCGGCACCGCTGTTACTGCAGAACGTGAGCCTTTTTGGTTCTGGCCCATTGCGTGATACCAGCTTCCTTGGCCCCATCTTCCGTGCTCTCGGACCGGCCGAGCCTTGGTATGTTGTGCTGTACATGCTGGCAATCATCTTCTTTGCTTACTTTTATATTTCCATCATCTTCCGTCCGGACGACATTGCGGACAATATGCGGAAGTATGGCAGCTTCATTCCAGGCATTCGGCCGGGCAAGCGGACGTCGGACTTCATCAACGATGTGCTGACACGCATCACGCTGGTGGGTGCGCTCTACCTCGTGGCGATCTCGATCATTCCGATGTTCCTGATGTCGGGTATTCACTTCAACCACCTTTGGCTGATTGGCGGAATCTTCGACCGCATGCCGACCTGGGTGACGAATGGACTTGGGCTTAACTTCTACTTCGGCGGCACGTCGCTGCTGATCGTAGTGGGTGTAGCGATGGACACGGTTCAGCAGGTAGAGGCGCAGCTGATTATGCGCCACTATGACGGCTTCAGCCCGAAGTCGGGACGCATTCGCGGCCGCCGCAGCTGGTAGCAGCTCTCAGTTCTTGCAGTACGCAGGTACCCAGGTCTGGAGTCTCGGACCTGGGTTTTTACTGAGGGTTGGATAATAGATTTTTTTGTTGAGAGATTCCGTAGGACGCAGCAATGGAAGCGGCGGAGCGATGGAAGTATTGATGAGTAGCATGACCGAGCCTGTGACCAACACGAACGCGTTTTTGCCGGGGCCTGTGCTGTTGCTTGGCGCGCCGGGTGTTGGAAAGGGAACGCAGGCCAAGCGGCTGATGGATGAGTTTGGGATTCCGCAGATCTCGACGGGGGATCTGCTGCGCGAGCATCGCAGGAACCACACGCCACTGGGCATGATCGCCGACGAGTTGATGGCCAAGGGGCTGCTGGTTCCGGACGACTTGGTGAACCAGATGGTTGCGACGCGACTGACGGAGCCGGACACGGGGCGCGGCTACATTCTCGACGGATTTCCGCGCACGCTGAACCAGGCAGAGTGGCTGGACGGGCAGCTTGCGAACTCGACGTTGCCGGTGATTGCGGTGAGCATCGTGGTGCCGGAGCGGATTCTGCTGGAGCGCATTACGGGGCGGCTCACTTGCCCGGTCTGCGGCACGATCTACAATCGATACTCTGAGCCACCGGTCGTGGCGGGCATCTGCGATCGCGAGGGAGCGAAGCTCGTACAGCGGGCAGATGATACCGAGCCGGTATTTTATGAGCGCATGAAGGCGTTCGAGGCAAAGACTGCGGACGTGATCGATTATTATCGGGCCCAAGACAGTCGCTTTGCCGAGGTCGATGGGAATCTCCCTGTCGATGAGGTGATGCAGTCGATCCGCGCAACGCTGTTCCGGTTGCGCCACTACACGGAGTCGTAGAAAGATTCCGGTCATCGAATGGTTTGGGCATTTGAGTTTGTGAGCTATGGCGATCCTGATTAAATCCGAGGCTGAGATTGAGAAGATGCGGATCTCAGGCATCGCGCTGCGCAAGGTACACGACGCGGTGAAGAGTGCCGTGCGCGTGGGTGCGACCACGATGGACCTGGAGCGCGCTGCGGCGGCCAAGGTGGAAGAGCTTGGGGTGAAGGCGGCGTTTCTGGGGTATCACGGATATCCAGCGGTGCTGTGCACGTCGGTCAACAACGAGGTGATCCACGGAATCCCAAACGACAAGCGGGTGTTGCAGGAGGGAGATGTGGTGTCGGTCGACTGCGGGGTGATTGTTGATGGCTATTACTCCGATGCTGCGGTAACGCATCCGGTGGGAAAGATTTCGGCGTCGGCGGAGAAGCTACTGCGGGTAACCGAGGCTTCGCTCTATGCGGCGATTGACAAGGCTTTGGTAGGCGGCCGGCTCTTTGATATTTCGAATGCGGTGCAAACGATTTGCGAGGCCGAGGGTTATGGGGTGGTGCGCGAGTTTGTCGGTCACGGAATCGGCAAGAGTATGCATGAAGACCCGCAGGTGCCGAATTATGGTGACGCTGGCAAAGGACCGCGGCTGAAGGCGGGAATGGTGCTGGCCATCGAGCCCATGATTAATGTCGGGTCCGCTGAAGTGAAGGTGCTGGAGGACGGCTGGACGGCTATCACCGTGGATGGCAGCATCAGCGCGCACTTCGAGCATACGGTTGCAATCACTAAAGACGGCCCTGTGATCCTGACTCGCTAACGCAGCGTATTTCTTCTCCCAGTACATTTTGAGGTCGAGATGGAGATAACAGACGCGGTTGAGGCAGACGTTCCCGCAATCACCGCGATTTATAACGACGTGATTCTTACCTCAACGGCCATCTTCAATGATGCCCCGGTGTTGGTGGAGGACAGGGTCGCCTGGTGGAAGGCGCGGGTTGCGCAGGGCTATCCCGTGCTTGTGGCGAGAGATGAGAATGGGGTTGCGGGGTTCGCGACGTTTGGGGATTTCCGTCCGTGGCCTGGATATCGATTTACGGTCGAGGGAACGATTCACATTGACTCGTCGGCACGCCGCAAGGGCGTTGGGGCCGCGCTGCTGGAGATAATGATTGCGCGCGCACGAGCTGCTGGGAAACATGTGTTGGTGGCGGGCGTTGACTCGGCTAATTTTGCATCGTTGCAGTTTTTGGAGCGCTCTGGGTTTGAGCGCGTTGGCCATCTGCGAGAGGTAGGCAACAAGTTCGGGAGATTCCTGGACTTGGTTTTCCTGCAGTACATGCTTGAACCGTCTGGCGCTGCGGGCGAACAGCCTTGATTTAGACGCGCTCGGCGAGGAAGTTCCCGATCTCCCGGAACTCATCTGCGGAGAGGCGGAATGTGGCGGCTGGAAGCACTCCGTCTACCTGCTGACCACTGCGGCCGCCGACGATGGCCGCGGTGATGGCAGGGTTGTGCAGCGTCCACGCGATGGCGACAACACCCGGCTCCACTTGGTGCCGTTTGCCGATGCTGCGCAACAGCTCAACGAGTTCGAGATTGCGCGAGATCAGGGGCTCCTGAAATTGCTTCGAGTTGCGGCGGAAGTCGTCCTGCGGCATTTTGGCAATGCGTTCCTTGGTCATGGCGCCGGTGAGGAGGCCTGACTGCATGGGCGAATAATTGATTACGCCAATGTTGTGCTTCTGGCAGAAGGGCAGGATTTCGGCTTCGATTGAGCGGTTGATCATCGAATAGGGCGGTTGTAGAGAGGTGATTGGGGCGATTTTTAGAGCGCGTTCCATCTGTACCACGTTGAAGTTTGACACGCCGATGTAGCGTACCTTGCCTTCGCGCTGCAGGTCGGCCATGGTCGTCCAGCCTTCCTCGATCTCCTGATCCGGAACGGGCCAGTGGATTTGATAGAGGTCGATGATGTCGACCTTGAGGCGACGCAGACTGCCTTCAACCTCTTCGCGGATTTTCTTTAGGGTTTGAACGATTTTACGGTCGGCGCCCCAGGTCATCGCGCACTTGGTAAAGACGAAAGGTTTGGAGCTGGCGGACTTGAGCGCGGCGCCTACTACTTCTTCGGAGTGTCCGAGGCCGTAGACTGCGGCTGTATCGATCCAGTTGATTCCAGCGTCGAGGGCACGGTGAATTGCCTCGATCGATTTTCTGTCCTCCTGGGGTCCCCACGCGTACTGCCAGTCGCCGCCGCCAATGGCCCAGGCTCCAAAGCCGATGGCCGTGAGTTGGAGGTCGGAGTTTCCTAGTTGCCGGGTGGTTCCGAGGACGTGGGCGCGATAGTCTGTTGCAGATGGTGAACTCATAGCTAGTTTGGATGCACAGGAACGGGGCCGGGCTTCATGGCCTCGGGGTTGGCTGAGCGAATTAACCGGTGCCGATTGATGCGAGGAAGCATCAAAAATAGCGAAAGACTTTTGGAACGATAGAGATCCGGAGGCCAGACACGATGCCTGCAGCAAATCCAAACCGTGAGCGATCGCGGGTGGTGATTATCGGTGCGGGTTTTGCCGGCATAAAGGCGGCGCAGCGGCTTGGGAAGCTGCCGGTGGACGTTACCATCATCGATCGAAAAAATCATCACACGTTTCAACCGCTGCTGTACCAGGTGGCGCTTGCGGTGCTTTCGCCGGGCGACATTGCGCAGCCGATCCGTTCGATTCTGCACAAAAATCGCAACACGGAAGTGGTGATGGACGAGGTGCTGGCGATTGATACGACGGCGCGGCAAGTGTCGCTGGCGAGCGGCGCGATCATGGCGTATGACTATCTGATCGTCGCCACAGGATCGACGCACAGCTACTTTGGACATGAGGAATGGGCGAAGGTGGCGCCCGGACTGAAGACGATCGAAGATGCAACGGACATTCGCCGGCGTGTGCTACTGGCGTTTGAGTATGCGGAGCGACAGATGCTGGAGACGGGTGCGCATCCACCGCTGCGGTTCGTTGTGGTTGGCGGAGGGCCTACGGGCGTGGAGTTGGCGGGCGCTATTTCCGATATCTCGAGGCTGTATATGACGAAGGATTTTCGGCATATCGACACGAAGACCGCGGAGGTGGTGATCGTCGAAGGCTCGCCGCAGATATTGGGGATGTATCCGGAGGATCTGCAGAAGAAGGCGTTGGAGCAGTTGAATGCACTCGGCGTAGTGGTGCGCTGCGGCGCGCGTGTGACCGACATACAGCCCGGCTACGTGATGGTCGGCGACGATGAGCGCATTGAGAGCGTTTGCACGTTATGGGCCGCGGGTGTGGCGCCTTCGCCGCTGGGGAAGATGCTTGGCGTGGAGCTCGACAAGAAGGGGTGCGTGCTGGTGAATGAGAGGCTCAACCCTAAGAATCGGCCAGAGATTTTTGTGTGTGGCGACCTGGCGCACTTTGAGCAGGATGGAAAACTGGTTCCGGGAGTGGCGCAGCCTGCGATGCAGATGGGCGACTACGCGGCTAAGCGGATTGGTCTGCTGGCGGCGAGATCCGACAAGGCGGCTTATCAGAAGCCTTTTCGCTATTTCGATAAAGGCGACATGGCGACCATTGGCCGCAAGGCAGCGGTAGCCCGCATCGTTTGGCCGTTCCGCGCGAATTGGAGTGGGTTCATGGCGTGGATGACCTGGATGCTTGTTCACATCTTCTTCCTTATCGGCTTCCGTAATCGCTACTCTGTTTTTCTAAGCTGGGCGTTTACCTATATCACCGAGCAGGATGGAGTCCGGCTGATTGTAGGTTCGCAAAACCTGCCCGGCTGGGAGCTTCTCGCCGAGAAAGACAGCCCAGTTGCTGACAAACCCTCGGTTTCCCCATGGCACGCCTGACCTACATAGGGCTACGATCAGGCGCGAAAGGCAACGTAGTTAGCCCCCAAACGATCCAAGAATTATGAGGTAAACCCTTCATGTCTGAAAAATTGGAAGAAGAAGTCACCGAGCGTTCTGCTGTTTCCAGACGGCAGTTTTTGACGGTAAGTGGAGCAGCTTTGGCAGCTGTTGCTGCAACCGCGCCGCTGGTCGCGCAACAGGCGGGACAGCAAATTCGATCGAGCGATCATCACCTGCCGAACGAGCAACAGGTAGGGCCGAATAATACGGTCAACGATTCGCTCAATCCGGACTCGGTGTGGGCGCCGGAGACGGATAACGGCACGATGCTGCCATTCAAGTACTCCTTCGATCTGTCGCACAAGGAGATCGACTCGGGTGGCTGGACGCGGCAGGTGACGGTGCGGGATCTTGCGATCTCGAAGACGATGGCCGGCGTGGAGATGCGACTGACGGCTGGCGGTATCCGCGAACTGCATTGGCACGTGTCGGGTGAGTGGGCTTACATGATCTACGGATCGGCCCGCATTACGGCCGTGGATGCGGATGGGAAGAGCTTCGTGAACGATGTGAAGGCGGGCGATTTGTGGCTGTTTCCAGGAGGGGTGCCGCACTCGATCCAGGGGCTCGGGCCAGACGGCTGCAAGTTCCTGCTGGTGTTCAACCAGGGAGATTTCGACGAGTTCAGCACATTTCTTTTGAGTGACTGGTTCAAGCACACACCCAAGGAAGTTCTGGCGAAAAACTTCGGCGTGCCGGCTGCAACGTTCGACAATATTCCCAAGGAGAAGCTCTACATCTTTCAGGGCGATATGCCGCGGCCGCTGGCCGAAGAGCAACAGCAGGCCGGGATGGGAACCGGAACGATCGACGAGAAGTTTATCTTCCGCCCGGGTGACATGAAGCCCACAAAGGTGACGGCGGGTGGCGAAGTGAAGATCGTCGATAACAAGAATTTCCCGGTGACCGATATTGCCGCAGCGATTGTGCGGCTGAAGCCGGGCGGGCTGCGAGAGTTGCACTGGCATCCGATGTCCGATGAGTGGCAGTACTATGTGTCAGGCAAAGGCCGCATGACGGTCTTTGATTCTGGCAGCAAGGCGAGGACGATGGACTTTCAGGAGGGGGACGTCGGGTACATCCAGGTATCGCGACCGCACTACATCGAGAACACGGGCGACGAAGATCTGCTGTTCCTCGAAGTATTTCCGATTGGGACGTACCAGGACATCTCGGCTGCCGAGTGGCTTGCTCACACGCCGACGCGGCTGGTGGATGAACATCTCCGCACGGGCGATGAGTTCCTCAAAAACATTCCAAAGAAGGAAAGTGTGGTGATGCCGCTGTAAGGGTTTCTGCCGCGCTCACGCAATCGGGAATTGAAGTCTGAGCGCTCACGCTTGCGAAGCCTGAGCGCTCAGTTCTATTTGAAGCGGAAGACAAAACCGGTGCTGAAGGTGAGGATACGTGCTGCGGGGATGGGGGTTGGGCCGTTGAAGTTATGGCTGCTGATCGTATCGACGGAACCGTAGCTGACTTCAACGATGCGCCAGTCGACATGCTTGGCGAGCGCTTTGTCGGCGCCGACGTAAATGCCATACTGCAGATTATTAATGTGGGCGTTGCTTTTCGGCGCCTTGGTGCGAGCTTCTCCAACCGAGACCTGGGCATACGGCTTCAGACCGGCGAAGGATATCGGCTTTGCGGCGTAGCGCAGGCCGACCAAAAAGCTATTGAGGGAGGCGTTGTTGCCATGCTCAAAGGCATCGCGCACATCGACGCCGAGGTCGGCTTTTGAGAAATGCGCAAAATCGTAGTACCCGCCAAAGTCGACCCCGCCAAAAGTCTGCGCCGTTTCACCACTGCCGAGAAAGGCGAATGGGCCGGTGTCGGCGACGCTGTTGGTGATGCGGCTGACGACCGGGTTAACGTAGATGCCGACCTGGGCATGGGCAGCGATGGTCGTAAGGGCCAAGGCAAGTACTGGAACAACAAACCGCAATTTCATCTAGTAACAATCCTCAAGAGATAAACCTGGAGCGCTGCTCGCAAACAAGCACAGCTACCAGTCTAGTTGCACCAGCCGGGTACGACCTAATCCCGGCTGGGAAAGGGGCAGTCGCAAACTGCCGCATGGGTATGACCCGGGAAGGGGACTAAACGGTAGCTGTTTCGCGAACGGTGACCGGCGTAAGCCAGTTGTACCGATCCTCGGCCAGGCCATTCACGATATTGAAGAAGGCATCATGCAGCGCCGTGGTCACGGGACCCATGGTTCCATCGCCAATCATGATGCGGTCGACGGAGCGGAGGTGGGTAACCTCTGCGGCTGTGCCGGTGAAGAAGGCCTCGTCGCAGATGTAGAGCAGTTCACGTGGGAGCGCCTGCTCCACGACGGGGATTCCCAACTGACGCGCCAGCACGAGGATCGAGTCGCGTGTGATGCCGTTAAGGACGGAGTTAGCGAGTGGTGCGGTGTAGATGGTTCCGCCGCGAATGACGAAGAGATTTTCGCCTGAGCCCTCGGAGAGATAGCCGTTGGTGTCGAGTGCGATGCCTTCGACGTAGCCGTTGACTTCGGCCTCCATACGGATGAGCTGCGAGTTCATGTAGTTGGCGCCAGCCTTGGCGAGCGAGGGCATGGTGTTGGGGGCGAGGCGATTCCAGCTGGAGATGCAGACGTCTGCGCCGTCGTTGCCGGCAACATACTTACCCCAGGGGTAGTTGGCAATGTAGACCTCTACCGGCGAGCGAAGCGGATTCACGCCGACCTCACCGTAGCCACGAAAGGCGATGGGACGGACATAACAAGGCGCGACTCCGTTGGCTTCGACGACGTCAATCACTGCGTCGTTAAGCTGCTCCACCGAGTAGGCCAACGGCATGCGGTAGATCTTTGCCGAGTGAATGAGGCGCTGCATGTGCTCGGTGAGACGGAAAATACCTGCGCCGCCCGGCTGCGTATAGCAGCGAATTCCCTCGAACACCGAAGATCCATAGTGAATGACATGACTCATCACATGAATGTTGGCCTTCTCCCAAGGGATCAACTGGCCATTGTGCCAGATATTTTTTGTTGGTTCGATCGGCATACGTTTCCTCGCTTTCCAAAATTATACGTTGCGGTTGCAGCCGTTGAGCAGCGGATATGCGCGTGATTTGCCGATTCCGCGCGTATTTAGGGCTCCTCGCTGCATCTCCCGTTGCGTGAAAGAATCAAATCATGATGTTTGGTCCCAGCACCGCCGCTCTCACGCACCTGGAGGGGTCGGTCTACGTTCGATTCTCGTTGCTTGCACTTAGCTCGATCTTCTTTCTCGTTGACCCCTTTGCCGCTCTGCCTACCTTTCTCGCCGTAACCCAGGGCCAGGACAACGCCCGGCGCGTTCGTACCGCCCGGAAGGCCTCGCTGACGGCTTTCGTGATTCTTAGCGCCTTCGCCGTCGCGGGCACGTATATCTTCCGTTTGTTTGGGATTACCCTGCCTGCCTTCGAGATCGCCGGCGGCATCATTCTGCTACTGATTGGTCTGGACATGCTCGCGGCGAAACGTTCGCCTACGCAGGAATCCAGCGACGAAACTGCCGCTGCCGCTACAAAAGATGATGTTGGGATCGTGCCGATGGGCATTCCAATGCTCGCTGGACCTGGTGCGATCACGTCGGTAATGGTGCTGGTGGGGCAGGCGCATCAGTCCGAAGGGTACTGGCAGATGGCCGCGATCTTTGGAGCGATCGCAGTGACGGCGGCCATTTGCTTTCTGGTTCTTGCCAGCGCGTCTCGTGTTGCCAGTGCCCTTGGTGAAACTGGGATTCGCATCCTGATCCGTGTGATGGGACTATTGTTGGTTGCGCTGGCCGTGCAGTATTTCGTCAATGGGTTCGTCGATCTGGGGGTACTGAGCCGGCCCAGCGTCGGCTGATTTCGCAGGCGCGAAACCCCTCCTGTATCGAGCGCTCGTAATAGGATCGTGCGGACAGCGCGCACTAATGCATCAATAATGCGGTTGCTCCCTCAATAACTCCCAGGAGTCCAAGGCACAAGCCGAAGAAGAAGAAGCGCCTCTGCCGCGTCAACAAGGTGATCGACGATAGAACGACGGCAATTTCCAGCAATGCCTCGCCAAGGTCATAACGGTTCGCGCGGCGTTCGGCGCCAGCTACCTCACGCTCAAGATCGTGAGCTGCCTCTTGTTCCTCGTTGATCTCGCCGTCCCACTTCTGTAGGTGCGATCGATATTCCGCGAGCTTCTTCTGAACAGCCTCGTCGTTTGAGCTGGGTTGCAACGAGAGAAGGTCCGCTGTCGTGCTGACTTGTTCCTGGCGAATCTTCTTCGCCTGGTATTGATTCCATTGGTCGGCCGCACGCGTCTGCATGAGAATGGCTTCGGTATGCGTGCGATGCCCAAGCACAGTCACCATAGCTACAAGTACCGCAAGTACGCTGATCGCGAGAGAGACGTGGCGCATTCCTTTTTCGCCGGCCTCTTTCATCTCTTCCGAAAACTCGTGTATTTCAGTAGGTTCCATCGTGAAGGGATTCTACGCGAGCGGCTAATTTCTTGGAAATTCTCTCCTTTTCCACCGCCAGTCCACAGGGGACGGGTTGCGCTTCCGGCATTAGGTTGTTAGTCTCAGGAAGTCGCAACTGCAGTACGGGATGCGATAACCACCCTGAGCTTGCACAATCGATTCGATTGGGTTACTCTGGATGAGTTGCACAAAGCTTCGCGCCGGAGCCCGCTTGGATGACTCAAGCAGGGTGATGATGGCAAGCCGGAGCGCAGTCCAAGCGTTTGAACGCGGTGTAAGAGCTTCTAAAGCCGACCGTAACCAAGCCCAAGCCACTGCATCAAATCCCGAGGCGTAAGTCTCAGGGAATCAGAAGCTTAGAGCTTCGCGATTCGATATCGAGTCGTACCGATGTTTTGACATTTTGCGCTGTTGCAGCCCGAAACGAGGTCTCCGAAAGAAATTGGAGAATTTCCGTTGACAGGCGATGCGAACTCCGATAAACTTGGTAAGTTCGCGCAAAATACTGCAGCGAGGCCGGCGAGTAGGACTTGTGATGATGACAAGCGATCCCCGGACACTCCCCCAGTTCAAACAGCGCAATCAAGTTCGAGGACACAAATACTGTGGCTTTGCCCAGTGTTGGTCCTTGATCCAAAACTGTCCGCTTAGGCGAGAACAGTCAGGATCTTTGACAACATAGTTGAACGTGCCAGTCGTGAGATGACGTGAAGTTTGGTTGTGTCATTCTCACTAGTATTAAACCTCCGCTGCTTTTCGAGCTGGCGGAGGCGGTTGACTCTTGGGACCCCTGTCCTACAAGAGCAACCAAACCAAGATTAAACGAGAGTTTGATCCTGGCTCAGAATCAACGCTGGCGGCGTGCCTAACACATGCAAGTCGCACGAGAAAGGGACTTCGGTCCTGAGTACAGTGGCGCACGGGTGAGTAACACGTGAATAATCTACCTCCGAGTGGGGAATAACTGAGAGAAATCTTAGCTAATACCGCATAACACTTACGAGTCAAAGCAGCAATGCGCTTGGAGAGGAGTTCGCGGCAGATTAGTTAGTTGGCGGGGTAATGGCCCACCAAGACGATGATCTGTATCCGGCCTGAGAGGGCGCACGGACACACTGGAACTGAAACACGGTCCAGACTCCTACGGGAGGC
>Ga0302324_100008231_pt1 | contig 22033 bp, 20 predicted proteins | sample Palsa_T0_1_FD_201949 | JGI IMG/M metagenome (GOLD analysis project Ga0302324, IMG submission 201949) | Peat permafrost microbial communities from Stordalen Mire near Abisko, Sweden - Palsa_T0_1 | ecosystem: Environmental > Terrestrial > Soil > Palsa > Peat permafrost | place: Sweden: Abisko...
TTCGCCAGGTTCTGCAAGGTCGAGCCGCCGCTCGACGTGCCCAGCGTTAACGAAGAGATAGTGACGTTTGTATTGAGGCTCACAACGTCGCTGCCAGTTCCGATGGTGACGTTATAAGTATTGCCGCCGCCGTTGTTTGGGAAATTCGTGTTAGGCGTCCAATCCGTGCTGACGTTCCAGTCGCCCGTCCCGCCATTCCAACTCGAATTGACGGTCCCGTTGGGATGACTGGGGGAAGCCGCTGGCTGAGGCGACGGACGAACTACCGCTGCCTGGGCTGTCAGGACTTTGCCGGCTGAAGGCCGCGCGGCAGTTTGGCGCTTCTGTTTGCGCGATTTTTTCCGCGGTTGATGTTTCAAGCCGGAGGGCTTGGCCACTTGATCGGATGCGGCGCCTGTCGTCAGGCAGATGGTGATGAGTATAACGGATAGGCAAGAAGTGCGGATCTTCATGGATACCTCCCAGTGCGGGCCGGGCAGTGGATACTCGCTTCCGGCTTTCGCCAGTATACACCCGGCGTGCTTTTTTTTCGATACGCCTGTTCGCAGTTTTTTGGTCCTAGTACTGGCAGGCTGTGGATTGCGAGAGTCCTATCGGCGAGAGGAACGGTTGGCAATTCGCACTTGAACTCTGTATCCTGAAATCAGATAGGCAGGGAGCTTGCAGACGTGAACATTGACGAGCGGTTGGAAAAACTGGTGGAGCGGCACGAAGCGCTTAGCATGAACATCGAACTGCTGGAGAAGCAAGTGGAGGGGATTGGCGTGAAGGTAGATGCGATCGCTACTGCGCAACTAGAAACGGACGGTCACGTCAAGGCGCTGGCCGTGCACATGGCTCGCGTAATGGACACCATGAACCGCCTGGGAAACGTGGTGGTCGATCATGACGAGCGGCTCGACCGGCTGGAGAAGCAATAGCCTGCTCACGGCCGGGCGCGCTCCTCTTCCCCCCAAATCATGCTATCCGGTCCCGACAATGCGCGGAACATCTGGTAGTTGCGGGCCGCCTCGGCGCGATGCCCCTCCCGATCCAGCACCGCGCCACGCAAAAAGAAGAGCCGCGGAAAGTAAAGCGAAGAGAACAGCGGCAGGCCCGCGGCTTCCGGCAATGGGCTCAGCCGCAGCAACGGCGCGGCGCGTTGCCATTGGCCGGTTTCTGCATAGGTCCAAGCCAGCAGTACGGCCATCCCGTCATCCGGATTGTCCGTCGGATGGCGATAGATTTCCTCGATCGCCGCGGCGGCGGGCTGAAACTGCTTACCGTACAGTAGGGCGTAGGCGCGTGCGTAGTCCTTCACGGGGGATTGTGCCGGCGCCGGAAAGGCTTCCGGCTGCGCCAGAAAAGCTACCAGAGCGGCCACCGAGGCGTTTTCCGGAGCAGCCTCGGCCATGGCTTTACGCGCGTGCTCCGCGGCGCCCGCGCGATCTCCCAAATCAAGCAGCCAGATAGCCGCCTGCGCATCCGCGCGGAAGGCAACTTCAGGCGGCGCTCCGGTTGCGGCGTCGCGCGCCAGGCTATCTAGACTGGCGATGGCCGCCCGCCGCGCGCCGGTTTGCCACGACCAGGCGGCCGCATGGTATGGGGCGTTCGGGTCGTGCGCCGCCTGGCGCGCGGCCAGGTAACGGTTGAACAGTGCCGTGGCGCCCGCGACATCGCCGGTCATCAGCCTCGCCTGCGCGGCCTTCAGCACTTCGCCGCCGTTCAAAAATGCCGGCGCCTTGTGGTGCGCCGCCAGGTAGAATTGTTCCGCTTCGCCGAAGTGGCCGAGGGCGAAGTGTACGTCGCCGAGCGAATCCAGGGGATTCGGCTCGTTTGGCCGCAACTGCTCATAGCCGCGCAAGACGCGGATGGCGGTGGGCAAATCGCCGGAAAAAGCTGCCGCATAGCCCATGCTGTTCAGCGCTACGGCGTCATCCGGCCGCAGGGATAGACCCCGGCGGAACTCTACGATGGCGCCTTCGTAGTCGCGTATGTTCATGAGCGATTGGGCCAGCGCGCGATGGTGATAGGGGTCGGCCGGATCTTGTTGCGTCAGCGAGCGCAGCGCCTCAATCTGCGCCGCATAATCGCCGTGCAGGACGGCGGCGCCAAAATCCAGGTTGGCGCGGTCGAGTGCGGACAAGTTGCTCTGGCGGGCGCGCGCCAGACCGATGACCCGGTCCGCCTGGGCTCGATTTCGTTGGGCAAGCGCCGCATCCAGCCAGAGCACGTATGCACGCCCGAAATCGGGGGCGGCCGCGGTAGCCCGGGCGAAATCCTGGGAAGCCGCGGCGGGATCGGGCGCTTCCAGAGCGTCCACGTAGGCGTGCAACGCCGGTGTATCGTGCGTGCCGAACGGATGCGTCCCGCCAAACTGCCTGGCAAGCGATTCGGCGACGGGAAAAACTCCGCCGCTGACGGGCCCGCTGGCCGAGGCGACCCGCAGCATTTTATGCGCGGCCAGATCCTCTTCGGTGGCGGTGGCGTGCAGCGTTCCATCGACCACTGAGAAATCGCCGTAGACGATCCCGTTGGCGCCCGCTACCAGCGCACCGGGGAATTCGGCGGAAATTCCGGGAACGGCCGGCCGCGCGCCGAGAGAAGCATCGAAGGAGTGCAGAGCGTGCCACTGGATCGCGTAGCGTTGCGGGGAGCCTTCCAGTTCGGAGGACAGAATCTCGGAAAATCCGCGGCCCATCCAGTCGAGAGATGCGTCTGCGGAGAGGTTTTCAAAACGCAGGACGGCGAGTTGGGGCACGGTCTGGCGGGTGTCGCGGGTGCAGGCGGTGAGACACGCCAGCACGATTAGCAGACAGGACCGCCTCACCGGCATTGGTTTGCGCTAGTGGGGCAGGCCCTCGGCCTGCGCGGGTCCCCTGGACCCGCTGCTAAAGATGGCCTGGGAGGCCGCCGCAGACCGAGGGCCTGCCCCACAAGGAGTGCCTGCGCCACGCCGGCTACAGAACACGCGGCTCCAGCTTCAGCAACTCCTTAAATTCGGGCAAGTCGCGCATGGCGGCGAACTCCGGATCCTGCAGCAGCTTCTTGCGATCCGTGAAGCCCTCTTCCAGAGCCTTGCGGATATACTGCAACGCGCGTTCGTTCTGGCCTTGCTTGGCATAGATCTTGGCCACATAGTAGTGGAACTTTGCGCGTTCGTCGACGGTCCGCTCCTGCAGCAGCACGCCATACGTGCTGTGGTGCTCGAAGATCTCAGGGTCCAGCCGCAGAGCCGTATCGTAGGCATCCAAAGCGAACTTGTATTTCTTCTGGGCGAAATAGGCGGTACCTAGATTGCTGTAAATGGACGCGGAACTGGGCGCCAGCTTGATCGCCCGTTTGTAGCAGGTTGTAGCCCGGGCATAACGCCTTTCGGCGTAGTATATGGTGCCCAGATTGTTAATAGCCTCCGGGTATTTGGCATCCAGACGGATGGCGCGCCGGTAGCGCTTCATGGCCGCCTCCAACTGCAGCATCTGGTGATACGCGATACCCAGCTTGTTCCACACGATGGCGGAGTCCTGCGGCGCCTGCTCGTAAGCTTCGATGGCTTCGCGATACATCTTGCGGGCCATGAAGACATCGCCACGCTTCTCGGGCGTGAGCGGCGGGTTAACCGCTTCGGAAACGGCCGGAGCGGTAGCGGGTGGGATGGCTTCGGGCGTCCCCTGCGGGGTGCCCCCTTGGCCGGGTTTCGGATCCTGCGCCAAAGCGGCGCCGGAAATCAGACAAGCGGCCAAAATAACGACGAGGTTGCGAGCGGAGAGCATAAGGCCTCCTTTGGCTCTATTTAAACACATCCACGAGGCGCCGGAGCAGACTCTTCTTTTCCTTGGGCTTTTCGGTCTTCTGCGCGGTCTGCGCGGGGGCGTCGGCAGGGGCGCTCGGCAAACCCGTCGGCGAATGGCGGGCGCTCAGATTCGGAGGCGGCGCGTCTACATGTGGCGCGGGCTCCGGGGCCGCATTGGGCGCTTCCCAGCCGGCCACATGCGTGACGCTTTGGCCTCTGCCATGCAGCGGGCACGAAGTCACCGGCTGCGTTCCGGATATGTATACTTCCGTAATGGTGGTGGGGCAATAGGGCGTCGCCAGCATGCCCGACTCGGGATCGATCTCGACCGAGACAATGCCATCGGGAGCTACGAAGGGCCGGGCGTTGCGATACGCGCGATACTGCAAAGCGCGCTTCATGAACTCCGTCCAGATGGGCAGCGCCGAGTGGGCGCCTTCCAGATCCAGTTGGCGGTTATCGTCAAACCCCACCCACACGATGCAGAGCAAGTCGGAAGTGTAGCCCGCAAACCAGCCGTCGTGCGAGGTGCCGGTTTTGCCTGCCGCGGGCACGCCAAAGCCCCGCGCGCGCACGCCCGCCGCCGTGCCGCTGCGCATCACTTCCTCCATCAGGTTGGTCATCAGGTAGGCCACCCGCGGATCGAGCACGGTGCGCTCTTCGGTTTTGTTGGTATAAATATCCTTGCCGTTCTGGGCGCGCACCATGGAGACGAAATTGGGTTTTACGTACACGCCCTGGTTCGCGAAAATGGTGTACGCGCCGGCCATCTCAAAGGGAGTTACTTCATAGGCCCCCAGCGCCACGGCCGGCGTAGGCTGTATGTTGTAGTTCAAGCCGGCTTGCTTGGCCAGTTCCACCACCGTGTCGAAGCCCACCATCTCGCCCACTTTAACCGTGGCCACGTTCAGGGAATGGGCGATCGCCTGGCGCAGCGTGACTGTGCCGTAAAACTCGTGTTTGAAATTGCTGGGTTCGTAGGGCCGGTTGTCGAACCAGAAGGTAGTCGGCTCATCCAGTACGGTGGTGCTTGCGGTGAGGATGCGGGGCCCGCCCTCGAGGGCCGTATTCAGCGCCGCGGTGTACACGAAAGGCTTGAAAATGGAACCGGGCTGGCGCTTAGCCAGGATGTGGTTAAGCTGGCTGGCGCCGTAATTGCGCCCGCCGGACAGCGCCTTGATCTCGCCGGTATGCGGATCGAGGGCGATCAGCGCGCACTGCGCTTCGGGAATGGGCTCGCCCTTGAAGCGCTTCTGTTTGCGGATCAGTTCGTCCACGCCCTGCATGCCTTCGCGGATGGACTCGGTGGCCGCGCGCTGCAGGTCCAGATCGAGCGTGGTGTAGACGCGGAACGAACTGGCCTGGAAATCTAGATCCTGAAACTGGCTCTGCAGAAACTCGTTCACTTGGTCGACGAAATAGGGGGCATCCAGCGACTGGCTGGCGCCTTTGGCCAGGTTTAGCGGCGAATCCACGGCCAAGGCATACTCGCGGTCGGTGATGTCGTCGTTCTGGCGCATCAATGACAGCACCAGATTGCGCCGGTCGCGCACGCGATCCGGATTGCGGTAAGGATTGTAGTAGCCCGGCCGCTGGATCATGCCGGCCAGCGTGGCGGCTTCCGGCAGCGTGAGCTGCCTGATATCTTTGCCGAAATACGCTTCAGCCGCCTCGCCAAAGCCGTTAATGCTGAAGCTGCCGCGGCGGCCTAGATACGTCTGGTTGGCATAGTCTTCAAAAATCTGTTGTTTCGAAAGCGTCTGCTCCAGGCGCAGGGTAATCAACAACTCCGCCATCTTGCGCGTCCAGCGCTTATCGGGTTCCAGCCACAGGTTGCGGGCCAGTTGCTGGCTCAGCGTGGAGGCGCCTTGTTCCTTGCGCCCTTCCTTCAGATCGACGTAAGCCGCCTTCACGATGCGCAGCGGATCGAAGCCCTGGTGCTGAAAAAAGCGCTTGTCTTCGGCGGAGGTGACCGCGTCGATCAGCACCTTGGGGATGTCGGCGAATTTCACCAGGCGGCGCTTCTCGCGGTTGCGGTCGAAGAGATTGGTGATTAGCTGCGGCTCAAGCTGATATTGCGCGCGGCCGGTGTTGTCGCGCAGCGAGACGATCTGCGAAATGCGGCCACCCGCGAATTTGATGACGCCGGCTTCCTGGTCGAAGTAAGAATCCGGCCCGGGGAAGATCTCGATAGCGCCGTCCGGGCGCAATTGGAACGAACCCATGGCATTGGCGCGCGATTCGCTGTAGCCGCAGCGGCGCAATGCGGCGGCGATTTCCTCGGCCGTGCTGGCGTCGCCCACCGCCACCAGGCGCGGCGCCGCAAAAATCTTGGAAGTGTTGGCGAATGGGCCGGCGCGCAGCTTCTGGTCGATCAGGCGGGAGTATTTTGCATAGTAGTGCGTGAGGACGCCGGCGCAGAGCAGGAAAGCCAGGGTGAAAGAGATCGCCAGAATCTTGCCGGCGGGATGGAGGAAGAACCGGACCAGGTAAGCTTGCTTGGGTACCCGGACTTTGACCTGCCGCTTGGGACCGGATTTTTTCTCTGCCACTAACACGATTCTCTCATAGACCGGACTTAGCTTTTCCAGTGGTGGGCAGACCCTCCAGAGCCGGGTCCAGTTTCTACATTTTCACCGTGGGGCGGCCAATCGTGGCCGCAGCCGGCTGTCAGCCGGCCCCCCCGCGAGCGAAGCTCGCGGGTATGGCGAGCTACGCTCGCCTAAGCCGGGCTACGCCCGGCGCGACGACAGGAGTGCCGTCGCGGCAGGCAAGAGTGCCTGCGCCACGTCGGCGATCTGCAAATCGATCCCAAAAGGGCCGAACTCCAGTGGCGAGCTACGCTCGCCTGCGCTGGGCCATGCCCGGCGTGACAGGCGAAACCGCCTGTCCTACCTAATCCATAAGGCCTGCCCCACAACTACCGGCTGCCGGCGCCTGGATAAAAATGCAGATCGACGGTGTAAAGCGGCAAGTTCACGTGCACTACATAGCGCACATCCATGCGCACGCTCCCGGAAGCTCTCTGTATATGCACGTTGTCGGCCACTACCGGAAGGTCAAGATCGGCGGCCTTTGCCAGCACCCGCGATCGCAAAACGTCGTCGGAGTTCGTGGGCGCCGCGGCACGATGTGTCACGTCTTCCACGAACTGCTGCAACTCCTGGTTGTGGATGTAAATGGGGATCAGCCGAACGGCCAGAAATACGAGAATGGCCAAAACGGCTATCCCGGCTGCCTGGCGCAAACGCAAAGCGATCACGTGGGCCGGTCCGCATCGCGCGCGGTGGCGCACAACTCATCCCAAATCTCGCCGTGCGGATTCCACTCGGGATTCTCGAGGCCGGAGATCTGCAACTCCGCGAGCTTCAATGTGCCATGACCGTAAGGGCAAATGTACTCGATGCGCGGCCTGCCGAGCAGCAGCACGCCGCCCCACGATCCGGTCTCGACGGGCATGCGCAGGCGCCGCAGGCAGACCCGGCAGCGATACCTCTGATCCCAGATGCACAAGTACAGCACACCGCAGCACAGCAGGAACCATAGGCCGGTCACCAGCGTGTACAGCAGGTCGTAGCCGAAGCGTGGCGGGACGTAACCGAGGAACTTCGGAGGGATCGGCCAGGCGTAGTTCAGCCACCGCAACAGCCCGTACATGACCGCCGCGGAGACACCGATTTTTCCCGCCAAATAGGCCCAGTACCGCATAAATGCTTAGATGCCAGCCGGTAGTGCTAAGTTTCCGGCCGCGCTCCCCGCCCGGTCAGTTGCGGAACAGATTGCGCGCCAGGAAAAACACGTTGGCCGGCCGCTCCGCGAGGCGCCGCATGAAATAGGGATACCACGCTTGGCCGTAGGGGACATACAGGCGCAGACGATATCCTTCGTTAACCAGCCGCTTCTGGATATCGCGGCGGATGCCGTAGAGCATCTGGAATTCGAAGGAATCGCGCGGGATGTGGCGCGACTCCACAAAGCGTTTGGTCTGTTCGACGATCTTTTCGTCATGCGTCGCTATAGCTGGATAGACGCCGGTTTCCAGCAAAATGTTCATCAGTTCGACATAGTTCCGGTCCACATCGGCCTTGCTTTTGAAGGCCACGGTGGGCGGCTCCAGGTAAGCGCCCTTGCATAGACGCACGCGGATGCCGCGCGCGCACAACATTTCCACGTCCTTGCGGCTGCGATAAAGGTACGCCTGGATCACGGTGCCGGTGGCTTGATAGCGAGTGTGCAAGTCCACCACCAGGTCGAGCGTGCGGTCTGTGTATTCGCTCGATTCCATGTCCACCCGCACGAAAGTTCCCATGGCGGCTGCCTGGCGGACCAGCGCCTCCACATTGGCGCGGCATTCGGCCAGCGACAGGTCCATGCCGAACTGCGTCAGCTTCAGGGAAACGTTGCCATTGATTTTGAGGTTGCCGAACTCGGTGAGAGCCCGCAGGTAAGCGTCGCGGGAGGCGGCGGCTTCCGCCAGCGAGGTGACGTTCTCGCCCAAGTGATCGAGGGTGACGGCGATGCCCTCTGCGTTGATTCGCTGGCACGTGGCTAGCGCGTCGGACAGGTTGTCGCCCGCCACGAAGCGGGCCGACAAGCGTCTGGCCCAGCGGGAGGTCTCCATCCATTTCCGCAACTGCTTCTGGCGCGAGAGGAAGAGGAAGAACGTGCGCATGAGGGTGAAACTCTACAATAGCGCGGGGCACTGGACCGCAATCAGCCGGGACGTGCACAATTATTAGGGCATCCTGCTGGATTAGGGCATCCGCCGGGGAGCCACCGATTCTCGCCCCAAACAGCATCCCGATGCACGTTTAGATTCTTCTCCGATCGACAACGGCGGCGGAAGCCCGCATACGGCGGCCCTCGGCGGGACAGGCGCCTAAATGGTCTATCGTGCACCGGCTGAATGAAACCAGCGAATACGGGCTAACCAGGGTTTCGTCCAGCCCGCCCTCTGTCCCCGGTTTTACCGGGATGAGGACACGGAGGCCCCTTCGAGGGCCGCCTCCACCTTGGCCAGCCGCTCTTCGAGAGCGCGGATCTGTTCCTTCTGGGCCGTGATCGTGGCGTTCTGCTTCTGCAATTCGTTGAGCAGCATGGAATCCAGCAATTGATACTTTACCGTCTCCACCTGTCCGTCCGCCGAACGCGCCACCAGATCCGGGTACACCTCCGCAACTTCCTCCGCGATCAGCCCGTATTGAACGGGTTTCGACCCATCTTCAAACGGCTTCTTATATCGGAAGGTGACGGGCCGCAGGCGCAGCAATCCGCTGCTGGCGTCCGCCATATCCTGGATCCCTTCCTTATAGCGTCTGGAAGAGGAGATCGTACCAAGGTTGCCAGTCGAATCAACGACCACAGGCACACCCGCAAGCCCGGTCATCGTACCGTAAATGCCAGCGATGAATGCGGATGTCTGGCAAGTAGTGCAGCCACCGACGAATGGTGTTCCGATGCGAATGGCACCGCTGTCGGTGGACGTGCCCCCGTTGCCGATATCGATGTTATTGTTCCCGGTGATGTTGTTGCCGCCAAAGGACCCGATGGCAATGTTGTTGCTTCCCGTGCTGTTATTGAACAGCGCGCCGTTACCGATAGCAGTGTTGTAGCTCCCGGAGGTGGTGTTGTACATTGAGGCGTTGCCCTCCACCGTGTTCCAACTCCCGGTGACGCTGTCCAGCATCGCTGAGGTCCCAACGGCCACGTTGCCAGTCCCTGTTGTGTTTGAGTACAGTGCGGAGTTACCGTTGGCGACGTTACAGCACGCGGTGGTGTTGGACAGCAGCGCAGCAACGCCAGTGGCAGTGTTGCTGCCCCCGGTGGTGTTGTATCGTAACGCGGCGTTGCCGATGGCCGTATTGTTGGGCCCGGTGGTATTGTACTGCAGCGCACCGTCTCCAACCACCGTGTCGTTAGTTCCGGTCGTCGTGGCTGGCAAAGCGCCGAGGCCGGCACTGAAGTTCAATGAAGCATCGTTCGCCCAAATTAGGGGACCCACGCCAGTCAACGAGATGCTGCCGCTGAAGCTAAAATTCCCATCCACCTGCGCATTGCCGTTGACTTCCAGGGTCGCAGCCGGAGTTGTCGTCCCGATACCCACGTTTCCGCCCGACTGAGAAAGCACGGAACTGGCCAGTGTCGAGCTATTTTTCCAAACGGCGATATGACCGGCACTGCCGGTGCCCGAAACGGCAGGGACGATTTCCCCATTTTGCTTGTTCTGGGCTAAGGCGGTCCCTACCAGGACCGTGACCACCGTTAGCGCAACCGATACCGAATGACGTGTAAGGCGCATTTTCGCGTCCCCTCCTCCTTCTTTCAAATTCGCTCTGGCCCTGGTGGGCAGATCGAATTCTCCCCGCTAGGACAAGCACCGGGCCGTTATATTCCAAACCTGGGCTTAGTACAGGCTTACCGTTAGACACCTGCAGGATTCTGGATGTTAGCCGGAATTTCCATTTTGGCTTCCGGTTTCCCAACATTCTACATCCAACCTGACCGCCTCAGCCACATTCATTCATCACACAAATTTAATGTTTCGCGGCTTGGTTTTGAATGCAGTTAGCGCCCGATCGAGAAGGCCCTGCTTTTCGGCTTCCTTGAGTAAAACAGCGAGTAGTTCAATGCTCGCCTTGCTCCTGATCGGATCCAAGCAGCCCTCCATTAACCAGCAGTACTGATTCTAGCAAGTGGCGCACTCGTCGCGGCGGTGCCGTCGAATGTCAGGATGTTCAGATCCGCCTCAATAGCAGCGCCGAATTCTTGCTCCCGAACGCAATGCAGTTGGACACCGCGTGCTCGATGTCGATGCGGCGGCCAACCTCCGGAATGTAGTCCAAATCGCACTGCGGGTCGGGCTCGTCCACGTTAATGGTGGGATGCACCACGCCGTCCCGCATGGCCAGCAGGGTGGCGGCGATACCGGCCGCGCCGCAGGCCCCTTGGGGGTGCCCGATGAGGCTCTTGAGCGACGATCCGGCCAGCTTGTAGGCATGCCCGTTGAAGGCCAGTTTTACGGCGCGCGTCTCGATGCGGTCGTTCAACTCCGTAGCCGTGCCGTGATAGTTTACGTACTGCACGTCACCGGGCGAGATGCCGCCCTCTTCGATGGCCAGTTGCATGGTGCGCGCCGGCTCCTCGCCGCACTCTTCCAGACGTACCCGGTGGAAAGCCTCGCAGGTGGACCCATACCCGGCCACTTCGCCGTAAATGTGCGCGCCGCGGGCGCGTGCCCGCTCCATGTCCTCCATGACGAAGAACCACGCGCCTTCGGCGATCACGAAACCGTCGCGGTCGCGCGAGAAAGGCCGCGAGGCGCGCTCCGGTTGCGAGTTCCACCCCGTGCTCATGATGCGCATGACGATGAACCCGCGCAGGATCAGCGGCGCAATGGGGGCGTCCACGCCGCCCGCCACCATGACGTCCAGCACTCCCGCCTGGATGTTCCGATAAGCGTAGCCTATGGCGTCGGTCGAGGATGTGCATCCGGTGGAAACGATGTGGCTCATGCCCCGAAAGCCGAACCGCATCGAGATTTCGCTGGCCAGCGTGCCGATAGTCGAGGTCGGGACCGTATAAACACTGCACTGCTTCTGCTTGCCCGAGTAGTACAGGCGATACTGTTCTTCGGTAAATTCCAGGCTGCCGCCACCCGAGCCCACGATCACCCCCACCTGGCGCAGTTCGTCACGGGTCATCGACCCGTACTCCACGCCGGCATCTTCCAGCGCTTCCCGCACGGCGGCGGCGCCTAAAGGCACCACGCGCGACACGTGTGGGCGGTCCTTGGGGTCGACGTATTGGGACTCGTCAAGCCCCACCACTTCGCCCGCCACCTGTACGGCGAACCCGCAAGGATCGAAACGGGTGATGCGGCGCACACCGCTGATCCCTTTCCGGCTGGCCTCCCAAAAGGCTTCTCTGCCAATTCCATTGGGGCTCACCGCCCCGATTCCGGTGATTACTACACGACGTTTCATTTGCGCTGACGTTTTGCCTTTACCAATAGGACAGTATAGGCTGATTTCATGGGCGATGGTGAGAACCCGCACTCAAGCCGGGAAGCCGACGGCCTGCTGGCCGGTCTGATAGCCGGCATCCTCGGCTGCCTGGTTCTGCTCGGATGGCTGGCTCTTGCTTCGGCCTGGTACCGCCGTTCCATCTGGACTTCGGCCAACATTATGGCAACGACCTTCTATGGCGAAGCGGCTCTGGGCGGGGTTTTCACCTCCCGGACGGTGGCTGGACTGGCGCTCTATCTGGTCCTTTACGGGATCGTCGGCGCCTTATTCGGTCTGGCCCTTGCCAGCCGGGGCGCCGGACTCCGCATTACTATAATCGGAGTTCTCGCCGGTCTCGGCTGGTATTACCTGTCGTTCGCTCTGCTATGGCGGAATCTTAACCCGCTCATATTACTGTACACCCATCGCGGCCCTATGATCGCGGGGCATGTGCTCTACGGGGGGCTGCTGGGCCGATTTCCGCGCTATTTGGGCCCGCCGCGCCAGATGCAGGCCGATCGCTGACGTTCTCACCGTGGGGCGGCCAATCATGGCCGCAGCCGCCTTTTAGGCGGCCAGAGCCGGCTCTTGCGTTTGGACATTCTGCGACCCTGACGTGGCACGCTCTCAGCGTGCCGCGACCGCACTCTTGCGGTCGCCGGGGGCGTAGCCCGCGTTTAGCCGGGCTTCGCCCGGCGCGACGCCAGGAGTGTCGTCGCGGCAGGCAAGAGTGCCTGCGCCACGTCGGCGATCCGCAAATCGATCCCAAAAAGGCGGCGGGCAATATTGCATCATCGCTACCACACAGCCCGGTGCGGTGAGGATGGAGTGGCGATCTCGAGATTCCAGGAACTGGCGGGATCGCGGCCCAGGGTGATATCGACGGGCACCAGGTGGCCGCGACGCGAAACCTGTAGCCGGAGCCGGTCGCCTGGTCGATGGCTCGCCAGTTCCCGCTCCCAATCGGCAGGGCGCACGCGAAAATCGGCGAGGCTCACAATTTCATCGCCGGTATCCAGACCGGCATCGTAGGCGGGCGACCCGCGGGGAATGCCGGTGACGAACAAATGGCCATCCTCGTCCCTGGTATCCGCACCCAGCCACGCGCGCTGGCCGGGGCCATCGGCGAAACGCAGCCCGAACCAATCCAGCGCCTCGCGGTAATCCAGCTCGCGGGTGGAGTCGAAGACCTGTGCGAACCAGGAGCTGAGATCCGTTCCGGCGATCTCGGAGGCCGCTGCGCGAAAGGCGGCCGGCGTATATCCGCGCGCCACGGGATTGCGGGCCAGGGCCAGCCGCATGACATCGTCGAGCGACCTGGCGCCGCGCGTGGCGGCGCGTACGCGGGCGTCCAGAAGAAAGGCCGCCACATCGCCTTTCGTGTAGTAACTGATGGCTGTGTTTATGGAGTTTTCGTCGGGATGGTAGAACTTGATCCAGGTGTCGAAGGACGACATAGAGAGCGATTGCACCTGGCGCCCGGGAGTAGTCTGTAACTCGGCGATCGTGCGCGAGAGACTGGCGAGTAACTCGTTTTCACCGGTAAGTCCGGCGCGGTGTAAGAGGACTTGCGCGTAGTAACTGGTGAAGCCCTCGGCGATGCCCAGGCTGGTAGTGTAAAGCTCGGTCTCATACTCTCCGGGCGTCAGTTCGGCGGGGCGCAGCCGCTTGACGTTCCAGGTATGAAAGAACTCGTGGCTGGCGAGGCCCAGCCAGCGAGCGTAATCGCGAGGCTTGCGCGCCGGCCAACCACCGGACATCAGAGCGGTAGAGTTGCTGTGTTCCATACCGCCGCCTCCGCCGGTGAGTATGTTCAGGAAAAGATATTTGTCATAGGGCAGGCCGCCCCAAAGACGGGCGTCTTCGCGCACCAGGCGGGCGAGGTCCTGTGCGGCGCGGAGCCCGTCGAACTGGCCATCCTCGCCGACGTCCACCAGGAAATGCGGTTTGCCCTCGACTGTGAATTCGTGCACCGCGGGATTGCCTGCCAGGATGGGAGAGTCGACCAGCGCCTCGTAATCGGGCGCGCGATAGTGGTGCGGGCCGCTGGGCGCCGGCGGCATGCCTGTCAGGCTGGTCTTCCAGGCGGGCGGCAGGATGAGTTGCACGTCGTGCGGACGCGCCGCGCCGCCGGCGAGGGTGAGAAACGTGGGGGCGCCGTTGAGCAGGGCGAATTCGCCATCCACCCAGTTATCCTGCACGTCCATCACGTGACAGTAGACCCGATAGGTAACCACGACGGGGTCCGCGCCGGCAGTCTCCACCAGCCACCGGTTTTTGCGGGACTTGCGGATCGCCAGCGGACGGCCATCGGCGGCATGCGCCGAAACCGCCTCCAGGTTCCTGGCATACTCGCGGATGACGTATGGCGTCCATACCGCCATCATGAGTTCCACGCGCGGCTCTCCGGCAGTGGGGACACGCGCTTCCACTTCAACGTAGTGGGTTTGCGGCGCGGCGATGCGAACCGTGTAGGAGATGGGAACTGCCGGCTGGGCCGTTGCCAGTACGGCTAGCAGAACGAGCAGGACCAGGGTCCGCGCAGGGTGTACCAACGGCGCCTACACCTGTTTGGCTTTGGCCTTGCGACGCACCGGCGCGCCAGCGGAGGCCGCAGGCTTGCGTGCTGGCTGGCTCAGCAGGCGCTTCACCGAGCGCGTCAAATGCCCGACCTCGCCCGCGCTCTTGGCGATCACCACGTCCGCGCCGGTAGTCTCTTCCGTCAAACCCAGCGGCTCGACAAATCCCGACAGCAGAATGATACGCGCACCGGCTTCCACGCCGCGAATGCGCTTGATCAGCTCGACACCGTTCATGCGCGGCATCTTGTAATCCGTTACGACCAGGTCGAATTTTTTGGTGGCGAAGAGTTCCAAAGCCTCATCGCCATTGGTGGCCGTCGAGATGATGCATCCAAGTTCCTGGAGCAGCGACTTGCGGGCGATTAGACCCTGGCGATTGTCGTCGACGAGCAGAATTTCCGGAGCTTTTTCCGGCCGGGGGGCGGGCGCGTGTCTCATGCTAACGGAGGCGAGGTTAACAGACCTGTAATGGAAGTGTCAACACTTTTGCATCAGGTTGCAAAGAGGCGAGATGGAGTTCTTGACAAATGCCGCAGGGATCGCTTGCCGACGTGGCGCGCGCCTGCGATGCTGAGTTCACCGTGGGGCGGCCAATCATGGCCGCAGCCGCCTTTTAGGCGGCCAAAGCCGGGCTACGCCCGGCGCGATGGCAGGAGTGCCATCGCGGCAGGCAGGAGTGCCTGCGCCACGTCGGCCGAAAATGGCCAAACTCCAAAGCCGGCTGAAAGCCGGCTGCGGGCTTGATTGCCCGCCCCACGGTGCGAATAGTTCAACGCGGCTCGGTGGCGACGATGCTCGATTCGACCTGGAACTTGCGGTAGTTGGAGTAGCTGGTTTCGGCCTCGATGCGGAACATCTTCACCAGCGCTACCCGTCCCGAGGCATTGGCCTCAATCCGTTTGGGCAGCCAGACTTCATCGTTTACGCGCGCCATCTGCACGTCGAGCCGCGCGCCCTTGGCCAGACGCGCGACCAACAGGCCCCACGAGATATTGTCGGTGACCTCCGCCTGGGTCCGCACCCATTGCAGGTCGCCTTTGTCGATCCAGAGCTTTCCGCGAAACTTGGGGAACAGCTTGGCCATGCTGCTGCGGGCATGGTAGCCGGGCCGCGGGGTGGCTTCGATGATCCAGGCATCCCGGCCGTCGATTTGTGCGTCACCCACCAGCCGGAAGTTGAAGGCATCCGGAATCTCATCCAAGGGTTCGCGCTCGCGCTGCCGCCGCTTTTCCCATTCGGCGATGCGTTTAGCATGCTGGTCCGGCGTTTCCTTGCGGCGCTGGGCGATACTATCCTGCAGCTTTGTTTGTTCGGCGCGTTCCTCATCGGGCGACAGCGGGTGGTCGTCTTTGCCCACCAGCCGGCGATAGGGCGAGCCTTCCAGCATGGTGACGTCGTACTGCATGATCTTGCGGGTCTTCACATGTCCGGCGGAATCGAGTTCGCGGGTCTCGGCGCGTTCCAGGAACGTGTAATTACGGGCCAGGGCCAGGTTATGGTCCATCAGTTGAACGGAGCGCCGCACGATTTCGCGTGGATCGTCGTTAGGGGCGGCAGCCAGGCTACAGACGGCGGCCAGGAACAACACAACTCGCATTAAATCGATATACGCGCGGGTCTGGGCCGCAGTTGCAGTTTCACTTCCAGCCGATGAAGGAGAGCATGCGGCCGGCGAGCTCTTTATCGCGGCGATACGAGTGGAAATCGCCGGCATTGCATTTGGTGCACAGGTTCGCCGCGTAAATGGAAGACTCGGGAATGCCAGTCTCCATCAACTGGCGGCGGTTGGTTTCAACCAGATCGATATGGGCGGGACCCGATTCGCCAAAGTGTGCAGCCACGTCCGCGCCGACCTCGTAGCAGCACTTTCCGATGCCCGGGCCGATGGCAACCTGCATCAGTCTCGGATCGGTGGAGAACTCCTTCTGCATCGCGCGCACGGTGCTCCCGGCGATGCCAGCGACTGTTCCGCGCCAGCCTGCGTGCACGGCGGCCACCGCGCAGTGCCCTTCATCCACCAGCAAAATGGGGATGCAGTCCGCGGTCTTGACGGCCAGCAGGTTTCCCGGCCGGTTGTCGATCAGCGCATCGCCATCGCCCAACAGTCCCGTCCGGCCATGCGCCCGTACGCAGATGTCCGAATGGATCTGATGCAGGGTGGCCAGCCGCGGATCGCCCACGAGCTCGAAAGAATGGCGCGTGCCGAAGCCGTGCTCCAGCCACGGCAACCCTTCCAACAGGCGAACGCGGTAGATGCCTTGGGAATCCTTGTAAAACACGAATTCTTATAAACTCTCTAGGCGGGCTTCTGGATCTGCGAGATCATCACCTGCTCTTTGAACTGCGCGAGCATGGATTCGTCCAGCCGCACTTCGGTGGGCCGTTTCACCAAAGTGGTCATCTGGTCGATCTTGTCCTGCAGCTTCAGCAGCGCATAGAACAGGTTCTCGGGACGCGGCGGGCAACCGGTTACGTACACATCCACCGGCACTATTTTATCGACGCCCTGCAGCACGGCGTAAGTGTTGAAGGGCCCGCCCACGCTGGAGCAAGCGCCCATGGAGATGCACCATTTGGGGTCGGGCATCTGGTCCCAGATGCGCTTGAGCACCGGCCCCATTTTGAGCGTCACGGTGCCGGCTACGATCATGAGGTCGGACTGCCGCGGGCTGGGGCGAAAAACTTCCGCCCCGAAACGCGCGATATCGAAGCGCGACGTGCTGGAGGCGATCATCTCGATAGCGCAACAGGCCAAACCGAAGGTCAGCGGCCACAATGCAGACTTGCGCGCCCAGTTGAAAACGTAATCGACCGAAGTGGTGACGATGTTGCTGTCGAACTGGTTTTGAATAAAGGACGACACCGAAAGCCTCCCAGCTAGAACGCTATTCTATCACTCGGAATCGCTCGCGTAGGGCGGCAGCGTAGGCGGCCTCGCCGGTAAGCAGGCTTTCCGTGCGGCCGCCGGCGGTGTTGCAGATGAGCCGCATGCCACTGAGCGTGACGCGTCCTTCGGGCGTAGCCAGCGTGCAGATGCGGCCTTGGGTGAAGTGGGATTCGGGCGAAGTTTGATGGAAGCGGCAACGTTCGGCAAAGTCGGCGAGCGCGTGCGGCGGCGGCGTGAAGCGATACTGGGGCGTCCAATCGCCGCCCGCTTTGCGTCGCAGCAACACGCTGTATTCACCGTCCGGAATAATGAGATAGGTGGAGTCTCGCTGCGCCTGATCGGCGGTATCGTCCAGGCGCAGAGGCAAACGGAATCCATCGCCGAAGCCCACGTCGGCGAGCCAGGGTTCCGCCAGATCCACGCGTAGCGCCAGATGATCGAACTCAGGACTGAAGCCTCCCGCCTCGCGTGCGACTTCGGCCGAGAGCATCGTGACGCGGAAGCCCAATTCACGCAGGAGGGCGCTGAAGAGGCCATTCAGTTCGTAGCAGAAGCCGCCCCGGTGGCGGGTGACGATCTTGTCGTAGAGCGCCGCGCCATCGAGCGAGAGTGGCCTGCCCAGATGAATGTCGAGGTTCTCGAACGGCACGGCGTAGAGATGCGCCAAGTGCAGGCCGCGCAACGTATCGGGTGTTACATCGAGCGGTCCGTGGTAGGCGATGCGTTCCAGGTACGCTGGGATATCCAAGGCGCTAGCGTAACAGAGGCGCACGGCGGGCGGTAACATGGGTCTGGGATGAAGGCACTCATTCTTCTGTTGAGCGGCGCATGCGCCGCGGCATTCGCACAAGAAGTGGCGCCGCCGCTCGCCAGCTTTACGGGCACGGTGCGGCAGATCAATTCGACCACGCTGACGCTGGCGCGCCCGGAGCAGGACGACCTGGAGATCTCCTGCACCCACAAGACGCACTACTATAGCGGCTCACAGAAGATCAAGCGGGAAAAGATCAAGCCGGGGGACCGGGTGCAAGTCGAAACCACGCTGGATCTTTATCTGAAGCCCGAGGCGGTGAATGTGCGCGTGCTGCCGCCGGAGAAGCCGTAGCCCGAGCCGGGGCAAAGATTGGCCATTTTCTCGTAAGTCCCCGATCGCCGACGTGGCGCACGCTCCCAGCGTGCCGCGTCGCCACTCGTGGCGACGCCTGGGCATAGCCCGGCTAAACCCGCGAGCGTCGCTCGCGGGACTGGAGTTTCTATTTCGTGTTCGCCACCGCACATGGAGGGCGGGATTTATCCCGCGCGGGGCTTTTAGCTCGGCGTTCCCGAGTTTCTACATTTTCACCGTGGGGCGGCCAATCGTGGCCGCAGCCGGCTGTCAGCCGGCCCCCCGCGAGCGAAGCTCGCGGCTAAGCCGGGCTACGCCCGGCGCGACGACAGGAGTGTCGTCGCGGCAGGCAAGAGTGCCTGCGCCACGTCGGCGATCCGCAATTCGATCCAGCGCCGGGCATAGTCCGGCTACGCGCGGCGCTGCAGCCGCGCTTAATCGCTACGTGCCCTCCGACCAACTCGACAGGTAGTGTTCCTGCTCCGGCGTGAGCCGGTCGATCTTGACCCCCATGGAGTCGATCTTCATGCGCGCCACCTGCCTGTCGAGATCGTCCGGCACGGAGTAGACGCGCTTTTCGAGCTTGCTGTAATTCTTCACCATGTAGTCGGCCGACAACGCCTGGTTGGCGAAGCTCATGTCCATCACCGAAGCCGGGTGCCCCTCAGCCGCCGCCAGGTTGATCAGCCGGCCTTCGCCCAGCACGTACAGTTTGCGGCCGTCGCGGAAGCAGTACTCTTCCACAAATTCGCGCGTCTGCCGCCGCGACGAGCTGATCTTGGCCAGCGCGTCCAGGTCGATCTCCACGTTGAAGTGCCCCGAGTTGCACAAAATCGCGCCGTTCTTCATGCGTTCGAAATGGTCGCGCGCGATCACATGCTTATCGCCGGTAACGGTGACGAAGACATCCCCGATCACCGCCGCTTCCGCCATGGACATCACGCGGTAGCCGTCCATCAGCGCTTCCAGCGCCTTGATGGGATCCACTTCCGTCACGATCACGTTGGCGCCCAAACCGCGCGCGCGCATGGCAACGCCGCGTCCGCACCAGCCATAACCGGCCACCACCAGGGTCAGCCCCGCCAGCAGGATGTTCGTCGCGCGGATGATGCCGTCGATGGTGCTCTGGCCGGTGCCGTAGCGGTTATCGAAAAGGTGCTTGGTCATGGCGTCGTTGACGGCCACGATGGGGTACTTCAGCACGCCGTCCTTGGCCATGGCCCGCAGGCGGATCACGCCGGTGGTGGTCTCTTCCGTGCCGCCAATCACGCTGGCCGCCAGTTCCGGCCGTTTGCTGTGCAGCAGTGAAACCAGATCCGCGCCATCGTCCATGGTGATGTGCGGCAGATGGTCGGCGCACGCGGTCAGGTGGTGATAGTAGACGTCGTTGTTTTCGCCCTTGATGGCGTACACCGGAATGCTGTAATCGCGCACCAGCGTGGCGGCTACGTCGTCCTGCGTGGATAACGGGTTAGAGGCGCACAGCACCACGGATGCCCCGCCATCGCGCAGCGTAATCATCAGGTTCGCGGTTTCGCTGGTCACGTGCAGGCAGGCGGCAACGCGCATGCCCGCCAGCGGCTGGGCCTTGATGAATTGTTTGCGGATGGTCTGCAGCACCGGCATGTTCTGGAACGCCCATTCCGTGCGCTTCTTTCCCACGTCGGCGAGAGCAATGTCTTTAATGTCGCAGGCAACCTGCGTTTGTGTATCGGTTGGCATGATTTCCTCGCTTAAATGCGCTGCGTCTTCCTAACGGACCGCGGCATGCGCCACGGCTTCTTCGCGCAGCGCTTCCATCTTGTCGGCGGCTTCCCAGGTGAAACTCGGTTCGGTGCGGCCGAAGTGGCCGAAGACCGCGGTGGTGCGGTAGATGGGCCGCCGCAGCTTCAGGTGATCGATGATGCCCCGCGGCGTGAGCGGGAAATGCTCGCGAATCAGGGCCGTGATCTTCTCTTCCGGGACGATGCCGGTACCGAAGGTGTTGGCCATCACCGAGACCGGTTCGGCCACCCCGATAGCGTACGCGAGCTGCACCTCGCAACGCGACGCCAAACCGGCCGCCACGATGTTCTTGGCAATATAACGGGCCATATAGCAAGCCGACCGGTCCACCTTGGTCGGATCCTTGCCCGAGAATGCGCCGCCGCCGTGCCGTCCCATGCCGCCGTAGGTGTCCACGATGATCTTGCGTCCGGTGACGCCCGTGTCGCCGTGCGGCCCACCGATTACGAAGCGCCCGGTGGGATTGATGTGATAGCGCGTGCCCGCATCCACCATGTCCGCCGGGACTACCGGATCGATAATGTGTTTCCTTACTTCCGCGCGCACGGTCTCGATGGAAACCGCGTCGCTATGCTGCGTCGAAACCACCACCGCATCCACGCGCTTGGGTGCGCCATCCACGTATTCCACGCTGACCTGGCTTTTGCCATCCGGACGCAGGAAATCCAGGATGCCCGCGCGCCGTACTTCGGAAAGTTGCCGCACGAGTTTGTGCGCCAGCATGATGGGCAGCGGCATCAGCTCGTCGGTCTCGTTGCACGCATAGCCGAACATCATGCCCTGATCGCCGGCGCCGCCCGTGTCCACTCCCATGGCGATGTCGGGCGATTGCGACTGGATGGCATTCATCACCCCGCAGGTGTTGCAGTCGAAGCCCCACAAGGCATCCGTGTATCCGACGTGCTCGATGGTCTGGCGCACCACCCGCGGCACGTCCACGTAACAGGTGGTGGTCAGTTCGCCCGCCACCACGCAGATGCCGGTTGTCACCAGCACTTCGCAAGCCACGCGGCCCATTGGATCTTGCGCCATGACGGCGTCCAGCACCGCGTCTGAAATCTGGTCCGCGATTTTATCCGGATGCCCCTCTGTTACGGATTCCGATGTGAATATGTGTCGCTGCATTTCTGTCCCGCTTGGTTGGCTGGATATAGCCGGAAAATGAACGAAGATCCAGTGTAACGGAGTGCGGCGAGGAGGTCAAATTAGTGGCGCAGGCCCTTGGCCTGCGGCGGCCTCCCAGGCCGCCATCTTCCGCGACTCCGCGGGCGAAAACCGCCCCAACCCGGAAGAATCTGGCGCTTATCCTACTTTTGCGCGCCGGTCGTCGTATTCTGACCCGCCGGTACCGCCGCTGCCGGCGGCTGACCCCTCACCGCAAAGAAACATCCGGTACCGGGATTTGGCGCGGCATGCGCGTAGCCCATCATGCCATTGATGGCGTTGCGGGTGACGTTTGCCGTATAAACTAAACCGGGGGTATCCGTAAATGTCCAGGCCACCATGCCTTCAACTTGAATCCAGCGGCCGCCTCCGGCGATGTAGGTCCAACTTCCATCGCTGTTAAAGGTCCAGGTTGTATAATCGTCCTGAATCGGCGCACTATCGCAACCCCAGGCAACAAAACCGTACCACGTACCGACAATGCTTGTCACCGTTGTCGCAGGAATCGGTGTACGTGAGGAGTTAGAACCGGATTGAGCGGCTAACATACCCGCAACGGATAGAGTCGACAAAAGTGCAGCTAAGATTGTCTTCATCGAGTTTCTCCTTGGTAACCGGCGTCCCTGTTGGGTCCCGCCGGTTGCGATCAGTATACACCCGGCACGCGCTTAGGTGATGTTAATTCCGTCTATCTGCCGCGCCGTCCTTCGACCTGTTTGCACCGAGGGCCTCCTA
>Ga0302324_100008232_pt1 | contig 22033 bp, 20 predicted proteins | sample Palsa_T0_1_FD_201949 | JGI IMG/M metagenome (GOLD analysis project Ga0302324, IMG submission 201949) | Peat permafrost microbial communities from Stordalen Mire near Abisko, Sweden - Palsa_T0_1 | ecosystem: Environmental > Terrestrial > Soil > Palsa > Peat permafrost | place: Sweden: Abisko...
CGGGCCTGCAACGGTTGTCCGGCTTGGACCAATAGCTGTGCGTGCATCCCCGGTATTGTGCTCGCTTCGGCGCACTGGCGGCCGGCGCGCGTAGGTCCCGGATCGCCGGGTTTGTGGTATGACTCCCGGCTCGTAGCAGCAGTTACGAGAGAGAGGGAGGCGGCTCCGTCCGCGGGGCCGTTCTCGAAGCCACACGGATGAGGAGCTCAGAGGGCGTTGAGCGTTGATGAGATCGTGCTCCTCGGCGACGAGGTCCCTGTCGCCGAGCTGGTCGAACTACAGCCGCTGATCGCGGAGGCGCAGGAGCGGGGGGTCATCCGCTTCTCGGAGCTGGAATCGTGCCTGGAGGAGATCGAGGTCACCAAGGAGCAGGTGCAGGAGCTGCACAGCTACCTTGACGAGCAGGGGATCGCGGTGATCGGTGCAGACGGCCGGCTCGCGTCCTCGGAGGAGTCACGCGTCGAGGCGGGCGCCCCGTCACCCGGCGACGACGATGAGGACGGCGTCGGGGCGGCGGTCGGCGGTGCAGGGTCGGAGCCCGAGGCCGACCGGCGGGCGGTGACGCTCGACCTCACGGTTGAGCCGACGCTCGACTCGCTGCGCCTGTACCTGCGCTCGATCGGGCGGGTGGAGCTGTTGACGGCCGCGCAGGAGGTGGCGCTGGCGCGCCGGATCGAGCGCGGCGACATGGACGCCAAGCAGCACATGATCGAGGCGAACCTGCGGCTGGTCGTATCGATCGCGAAGTCCTACCTGGGCCGCGGATTGACGTTCCTGGACCTGATCCAGGAGGGCTCAATGGGTCTGATCCGGGCAGTCGAGAAGTTCGACTACCGCCGCGGCTACAAGTTCTCCACCTACGCGACGTGGTGGATCCGCCAGGCCGTTACCCGCGCGATCGCCGACAAGGGCCGGACGATCCGAATCCCGGTCCACATGGTCGAGAAGCTCAACCGAGTCGTCCATGCCGAGCGCCAGCTGGTACAGGAGCTGGGACGTGAGCCGACGGCCGCCGAGATCGCCGCCGAGTTGCAGATCGCCGTTCGCGAGGTCCGCGACGTGTGGCGGATGGCGCAGCAGCCGGTCTCGCTCGAGAAACCGGTGGGGGAGGAGGACGACTCTTCGCTCGGTGATCTCGTCGAGGACCCGACGGCGGAGTCACCGTTCGAGCTCGCTTCCGAGCGCCTCCGGCGCGAGAACCTACGCCGCGCCTTGGCGGCGCTGCCCCAACGCGAGCGCGAGGTGATCGAGCTGCGCTTCGGTCTGAGCGGCCAGCGCCCTTACACGCTGGAGGAGGTCGGGCGCGCGTTCAACGTGACCCGGGAGCGGATCCGGCAGATCGAGAGCCACACGCTCAAGAAGCTCGAAGCCTTGCCCGAGGCGCAGCGTCTGCGCGACGCGTCGTAGCCGCGCGGCGCTTCATTTGGTCTTCGGGCGGATCGGCAGTGGCGGTGGCTTGTGCTCGAGCTCATCCTTGTCCTGGTAGGTCCAGCGGGCACTGGCGCCGACCGAGCGCTTGATCCGGCGAGGTCGACGTCTGCCTCGAATGGACGGGAGAACGGGGCGGCGTGGTCTCCGGATCGCCATCCGGGCCACGAGCGCCACGCCGCGCCTGATCCGGTGAGGTGGACGGCTGCCGCCAGCGGATGGGAGAACGGGGCGGCGTGACTTCCGGATCGCCATCCGGGCCAGGAGCCCCACGATGATGATCGCCGGGAACGCGAGTAGAAATATGGCGGAGCTGACCCCATGTGCGCCGTGCGTGCTCCCTGCCTGCGCCCTCCCGTGTCGATGCGACGTCGCGGTCGACCCTCGGTCTGGGGTCGTTGCCGAGGCTCGTTGTTGAGTGGTCGCCGCGGCTTCTTGCCCGGTCACCGCGGAGGCACCGTGCCCGGTCATTGCCAGGCCGGCGGCGGAAGCGGTCGTCGTACGCGACAGCGTCTGCGTCCCCAGCGGAAAGTGATTGATCAGCGGCGCGGCCGGGTTGGTCGATCCGGCCGCGTGGCCGGCCATGGCCGCGCTGGGGGGCGACAGCGCGATCAGTCCGATCGCGGCGGCCAAGACCTGTGCGAGCGCGCCCGGTTTCACCGGATCGTCACCGGGGTGCCGACCGGCATCAGCTTGCCGAGCTTGAGGATCGCGGCGTTGCGCAGACGGATGCAGCCGTGCGAGACGCGGCCGGGAATCAGCTGCGGCTCATCGGTCCCGTGGATGCCGATGAAACCGCCCGCGGGCCAGTCGGTCTCGTACTCCGAGCGAGCGCTGGTGCCGAACGCCAGCGGCCCGTACTCGGGGCTGGCGTACGAGGTCAGCCGGTCACGGACGTAGAACTGCCCGGTCGGCGTCGGCGTGCTCGGTTTGCCGACGCCCACCGGCGTGCGGAACACCACCTTTCCAGCGCGGTACAGCGTGAGCGTCAGATCCGCGCGATCGACGACCACCCGGGTGTCGACGAATCTCCATCCGCCGAGCGCCGAGCGCGGCACCCAGCCGGTCCGTCCGTCGGGGAGCACGGCCAAGCGGGCGTGGACCCAGCTGACGCCGTCACGGGTGACCTCGCCGTCGGCCACCACCAGGTTCGCGGTGCCCTCCGGGGTCGACGTGCTCACGGGCACCACCACCGGGCTGGACCAGCTGGGCCGCTCATGGGCATCGATCGCCCGGAGTACGGGAGCCCACTTAGTGATGTCGGAGCTGCCTTTGAGCAGCCGCGGACGGGGGATGGCAAACCCCTTCGCCGGCGCCGGCAGGGCGGCGAGCTGGCGAGTCTGCGCGGCGATCGCCGGGGCGGCCTGACCGTGGGCGGAGCCGCCGGCCGCCCGGCCGGTGGCGGAGCCGCGACTCGGCTGCGCACCGGGCGCAACGAGCAGGCCGACCCCGACGCCGACGAGGACGACCAACGGCACGATCAGCGCCCGCCTGCTCAGGCGACCTCGCCGGGCAGCTACGGAGCGTTGACATCGCACTATCCGGTGAACTCGGGAGCGTGCTGGGTGCTGGTCTGCGGCGCGTGCAGGGTCACGAAGTGGGTGGCGTTCACGATCTGAACCGTCTCGTCGTCTGGCAGCGAGGCATCGAACGCGTGCTCGGCCGGTACGATTCCGGCCAGGTATCGGATCCAGGCGGCGTGACGGGCCTCGACCGAGTGGATCGCGACCGCGGCCGCGAGGTACCGGTCGGAGTGGATCTTCGGCAGCTGCTCCTTGTAAGCGCCGACGGCCAGATCTTCGAACGCGACCGCCGTCGCGCGGAACGCGTCGGGACTGTCGGTCGTGCCCCGGAAGTTGAAGCTCGGGCTCTTCGCCGCGCGGCGGCCGAGCGTCTCCTGGAAAGCCTTGACGTGCGCCCGCTCGTGAGAGCCGACGACGCGCGCCTGCTTGGCAAGCGCGCCGCGCAACGCTCCCACCCGCTCGGCCTGGGTGTAGAAGGCCGCCTGCAGGTACTCGAGCGTCAGTGCGAAGTTGAGGATCGCAACGTCGTTGTCGGCATGCTTGGCCCGGGCCTGCGCCGTCCCGGGGAGCAGCCCTGTCGCCAGCACACCCACAGCCGTCGCCTGGGCTCCGCGTCGCAGGAGCTGTCCGCGCGTGGGCAGCCGCTCGGCCGTCTCACGCAAGGCGCCGTCGATGTCGATGTCTGCCAGTGCCAGTGTTTTGATCGTGTCGCTCATCGGGCTAGCCGAGGTAGGGCTTGATCGTTTTCAGTGCCTTCGACGCGGTGATCGGCACGTCGTCCGGCACCGGGGCCGGCAGAATGCCCGCCAGGCTGCGCGCCCAGGCCGCGTGGCGCGCCTCGACCGATATCACGCGGTCGATCGATCCCAGCAGGGTGCGGCTCATGTTCTCCGCTTGACCGTTGTAGGCCGCCACGCCGGTGTCCTCGATCTTGACGGCGGTGGCGATGAACTTGGTGTTGTCGTCGGTCGCGTCGCCGAATCGAAAGGCCGGCGCCTTGCTGGTGTGGCCGAGCGCCCGCTCGAGATACCTGAGGTGCGCCTGCTCCTGCTGCCCGACGATCTTGGCGAACTGCTTGGCCTGGCCTGTCAGCTTTCCGTCGCGCAACGCCTGGCTGTAGAACGCCGTCTGCAGCTGCTCGAATCTGAGCGCGAACTCGAGGACCTCCCGATCACGAGACGACAGCGAGGATGCGGACGAGCGGCTGGCCGACGCCAGCCCGGCCGCGGCCGCGCCGGCCGCCGACAGGCCCCCGAGTGAGATCGCGACCCGCTTGATCAGCGCCGCTCTCGGCAGTACGTCTCCGCGATCACCATCGGTTGACACAACTTCTCGTACACCCAGGTCCACAACGCCCCCCAAATGCTCCTTAAACCGCCCAGAAGCTATAGATTGTTACCCAGCTTATCCACATCGATACGCCGGTTTCAAGCTGTAGGTCGTCGACGTTGGGTGACAACGGGGCGCTGACCCGTCGGATCTGCCGGCGCTGACGCGGAATCGACGCCGGCGGTCGACCTACCCGAGTGCCAGAGCGAGGGCGGCGGGCCACTGGCGATGTCGGACACGCCGCTAGAATCCCCGGGCCCTCGGCGGGGTTCCCGAGCGGTCAAAGGGGACGGACTGTAAATCCGTTGGCTCTGCCTTCGCAGGTTCGAATCCTGCCCCCGCCACTCAGCCGGAGATCGCCCGCGCAGCCGGCGATCGATGCCGTCTCGTCGAGAGCCGCTAGGCTCCGGCCAGCGCCCTCGTAGCTCAGCTGGTAGAGCACTTCCATGGTAAGGAAGGGGTCCACGGTTCGAGTCCGTGCGAGGGCTCTGTAGAAGCCCCTCTAATTCGGGCTTTTCTCGTGAGCGGAGCCTGAGGGGGCTCGGCAGGCGGACACAAAACGGACACTTTCGGACACGTCTGGGCGCCGCGGGCCTCCCAGATCTGGTCGGCGGCGGGCCGGTGATCGTCCTCGTCGAGCTCGTCGAACAGGTGGGCGTAGGTCGCGCGCGACCTCGACCACGGTTGCGCCCTGAGCGATCAAGAGGCTGACGAAGCTGTGTCGCAGGTCATAGGTCCGCGCGTGCGCAACCTCGGCGTGCTCGGCTCGACGCAGAGCCTCCGTCGTCCCAGGAACGTCGGGTCAGACCGCGGCCGGGACCCCGACGTCGGCCGCTGAACGGCTCGACGGCGACAGCTCGGAGCCGCACGAGCCTGTCTCCGTGAACGCTCGGAGGGAGCCGGCCAAGGCATACACACCATGTGCACCCAAGGTGCGACTCGGCTGCCGGCGCCTAGACAGTCATCCAGACGATCCGATCAACCGACGAACCGGCCTCAACGCTGGTGGGCGCCGGCGAGTATTGCCGCCGACGCTCAGCCGAGCCGGCGTTTTCGGCGACGCGGCTGATGTATGGATAGACGCGGGTGAAGCTCGGATGTACGGCGGACGCCGCTCTGACGGATCCGCTGACCGGGAGCGCCGGCTGGCGTTGGAGGTCGGGGGTCGCCCGTCGAGGGCGCGGCGCCGAGCGTCTCGCGGAGCTGCTCGTACGGCTCGGCGGTGACCTCGCCCTGGCGAGACGCCGCTCGAGGATCTCGCGGGCGGACCCATCCGCTGCCGTAGCGGTGCCGCCGCGATCACCGCGCTGCGAGGCGGCCTAGACGATCAAGGCGACGATCAGCCCGATGAATCAGGCTGGCGAGGTTGGCGTTGGCGGGATAGGCCGACTGTAGATACGGCTAAGTGGCATCGGTAGAGAGGTGTTCCGCAGGCTTTACGTGGCACTATGCGGGAACCATCGGGAGCACCCGCTCGGGGGACGCCTCGAACGGAGCCTCTGGGGTGCCCGGGACGCGGAAGCGAAAGTCACAGCAGCTCGCGCCGGCGACCAGTGTTCCGGAGCGCTCGAGGGTTCCGCCCCACATCTCAGCGAGGGAGTAGTCGAGGTTGCACCACGAGCCGGCGCACAGGTCGGCTGCGCCGCGGGAACCAAGGTAGTCAGCGACGGGGCAGCGCTGCATGTCCAGCGAGCGCCCGTCGGCCTGCGGGACGTCATCAAATTGATAGCCGGGCCGTCCGAACGGGAACGTGAGAAACGCGTTGACGCTGAGCCGCAGGCGCCGGACAGGGTCGCGGGTGATCAGTCGCGTCACGGCGCGGGTGCCTTGTCCCCATTGGCGATAGAAGCGCCAGCAGACGTCGGCGGTCAGCTCGATCGCGTATGCGCGTTGGACCCCGTCGGCTTCGAGCGCTTCGAGGAATGACAGGGTCAGGGCGGCGAGCAGCACGTTCTGGCGGCTGCCGAGCGTCGGCTCGCTCGGGAGATCGGGAACCTTTCGGTCAAACCGTGCGAAGCCGTCAGTGACGATGCGGTTGACGTGCGAGCGGGTGAACCGGCCGGCGGTCGGATCCGTTCGGGACCGGTTGCGGCCCACGATCGCGCGGCACGCGATTCGACGCACGACCGGCTTCATGGCATGGACCGCAGTCGCCATCCATGGCGCGGGCGCGATCACGGACGGGCGGTGTTGCTCGTTCTCCGCGTGGCTCATCCTCTGATTGTACGGATGTGCAACACAAATGTGCAAGAGCGGGATAGGATCGCGAGATGACCAATCGCGAGGCGTTGCTCGAGTCGGCGATCACGTCTTTGCAGGAGAAGGGGTATGCCGGGACGACGGCTCGTGATGTCGCCGCCCGGGCGGGAGTGAGCCTGGGGGCGATCGGCTACCACTTCGGGACGGTGCAGGAGCTGCTGGACGCAGCGCTGGCCGAGGCGGTCCGGCGCTGGTTTGAGCCGCTCATCGGGATGCTCTCCCGGTCCGAGCCGCCGCTGAGCTTTGCGCAGCTCGGGTCGGCGCTTGACCGGCTGCTGGACACGCTCGCCGATAACCGTCCGCTCGTGATCGCCTACTTCGAGGCGTTGCTGCGCGCCGAGCGGTCGGTGCGGCTACGAACGGAGCTCGCCGCCGATCTCGACGAGTTCCGTCAGGCGCTCAGCGCCGGGATCGCGGTTCTCCTCGCCGAGCAGCCCGAGATTGCCGGTCCGGATCCGCAGGCGGCCGCGAGCCTCGTGATGGCGACTTTCGATGGTCTGATCATCCAATGGCTGCTCGCGCCCGACCAGGTCCCCACCGGTCAGCAGATCGCTGACACCCTCAGCCGCACGGCGGCGCTCGCCGCGTCAGCGCTCGCGTCGATCGATCCCGCGTGATGACGCTCGCCCGCCAGAAAGGCGTGGCTCAGTGGTGCAGCAGCCGCCCGACGGCGCCCATCAGCTCGTCGACTTGTTCCTCGGGGTCGCTGGGCGCGCCGCTTTTGCCCTGCATGCAGTGGCGGGCGTGATCGTCGAGCAGGCCGAGCGAGATCTTGTCAAGGGCAGCCTGGATCGCTGCGATCTGGGTCAGGACGTCGATGCAGTAGCGCTCGTTCTCCACCATCCCGGCAACCCCGCGCACCTGCCCTTCGACCCGCGCAAGCCGCTTGAGCAGCTGCTCCTTGGTGGCGGAATAACCGCGAGTCGCCGTCATCCTGGATTCTCGTTTTTCCATAACTGGACACTATACCCCCTGCGGGTATAGTCGGTCGGGTGGATCCCGTTCTCGACCATCTCGTCCAGGGCCTGAAGCAGTCGTTCCTGATGGCCTACGCGGTGTGGTGGGCGCTCGTCTTCGGGTTCCTGATCTCGGCGATCGTGCAGGCGTGGGTGCCGCGTAGCAAGATCGACGCGTCCATGTCCGGGAGCGGCGTTCGCCCGATCGCGCTCGCGACAGGGCTCGGCGCGGCGTCATCGTCTTGCTCCTACGCGGCGATCGCGATCGGCAAGTCCTTGTTTGAGAAGGGCGCGTCGGCGGCTTCGGCGCTCGCGTTTCAGTTCGCGTCGACCAACTTGGTGTGGGAGCTTGGGCTTGTCCTGTGGGTGCTGATCGGCTGGCAGTTCACGCTCGCGGAGTACGTCGGCGGGATCGTGATGATCGTGATCATGACCGTGATCCTGCGGCTGTTCGTCTCCCCGCGGCTCGAGGAGACCGCCCGCCGGCACGCGCAGGAGGCCGACGCCCGCCATCAACACCACACTGCGGCCTCGGAGGAGCTGACGTGGCGTCAGCGGGTGATCCGGGCGGAGTCGTGGTCAGACGTCGCGCATAACTTCCGCGGCGATTGGCAGATGCTCTACAAGGAGATCACGATCGGGTTCTTCCTCGCCGGGTTCATCGGCCTGCTCGGCAACGGGTTCTTCAATGCCCTGTTCCTCCGGCACGCCGCGGCGCTTCCGCGGACGATCGAGAATGTGATCCTCGGACCGATCGTGGCGGTGCTGAGCTTCGTTTGCTCGGTCGGGAACGTCCCGCTCGCCGCGGTGCTGTGGTCTGGCGGCATCTCGTTCGGCGGCGTGATCGCGTTCCTGTTTGCCGACCTGATCGTGCTGCCGATCATCTTCGCGTACCGCAAGTACTACGGCACCTCGTTCGCGCTGCGGATCACGGCGCTGATGTTCGTCACGATGGTGATTGCCGCCCTGATCATCAATGCCGCGTTCGGCGGGCTCGGTCTGATCCCGACCGGGCCACGACCCAGCCGCGGTGACATCTTCGGCTCCATCCATCTTGACTACAAGCTCGCGCTGAACATTCTCGGCGTCGTGATCTTCGCCGCCCTGTTCTGGCTCACGGCCCGACGCGGAGTGACCGACCCGGTGTGCGGAATGAAGGTCGACCGTGCCAAGGCGGTGACCAAGGAGATCGATGGGCAGACCTACTCTTTCTGCTCGAATCGTTGCCTGCACGCGTTCGAAGCCGACCCCGAGAAGTATCGCCGCGGCAACGCACCCGCCGATGACGAGCACGCTGCCCATGCCCACCACTGAGTGACCGGAGGACAGTGTCAATGACCGAACGTGGCGGCGAGCTTCACGCGACCGCTGATCGGCAGGTCGCCGAGCTCGTCGACCTCGTCTCGAGCGTGGACGATGCCACGCTACGCATGCCGTGCCCGGGCCGGGAGAAGCTCGGCGACGGGACCATCGGCGCGTCCGCATGGCACACGGCCGACAACTACCAGCGGATCGCCGCCTTTGCCCAGACCAGCGACCAGAAGTCAGGCGCCCTTGAACCGGCGCGGCACGGCGGTCATCGCATCCCGAGGTTCCTGCGAGCGATCGGCCACGGACCGTCAGACCATCCCGAACACGACCCTGGCCCCGGACGACACGACGCCGCGTACACGGCACACACGATCGATCTGGCGACCCTGGTCGAGCAGCTCTCAGCCACCCGCGACACGCTCGGCCGCATCGCGGAACTGACCGACACCCAGCTGGACGCGATCCCACCGGACGGGAGTTTCCGATTCTGCGACGGGAACCGCACCCTGGAACAGGTTCTCGCAGGCCTCCTGAAGCATCAAGCCCGCCAGATCGAAGCGCTCAGGACCGCCCTCTCCTGAGCCTGACGCAGAGTAGGAGCAGCACCGCCTCCGCTGATACGTCTGGTCGCCGTCCACGGTCTATGCGACATCTATGGCTCGAGCACGATCCGCGCGGCGACCCGGCCGGCCTCGACATCGGCGATTGCTTCGTTGACTTGGTCGAGCGGTCGTGTTTCGCGGATCACGCGGGTCTTGCCGGCGGCGTGCAGCTCAAACACTTCGCGAAGGTCTTTTCGCGTGCCGACGATCGAGCCGATCATCGTGATCCCGTTGAGGACGGTCTCGAAGATCGGGATCTTGATCTCGTTGTCGGCCGGGAGTGCGACGAACACGAGCGTTCCTCCGCGCCGCAGCGACCCGTAGGCTTGCTCGAACGCGCGCGGCGAGACGGCCAGCGCGATCGCTTGGTTGACGCCGCCGAGCCGCTGGATCGCCTCGACCGGGTCTTCCTTGGTGGCGTTGATCGTGAACTCGGCGCCGAGCTCGCGCGCGAGCTCGAGCTTCTCATCGATCACGTCGACCGCGACGACCCGACCTCCGGCGATCGCTGCGTACTGAATCGCGAGATGTCCCAGACCGCCGACCCCGAATACGGCAACAAAATCGGAGGACCGGGTGCCCGCAACCTTGACCGCCTTATAGGTGGTCACACCGGCACAGGTCAGCGGCGCGGCATCAAACGAATTCAGGCCTTCAGGGACCTTGACAACGTAACGAGCGTAGGCGGTAGCGTACTCACCAAAGCCACCGTCGATCGTGTAGCCCATCATCTCCTGGTTGAGACAGAGCGTCTCCCAGCCCGACACGCAGTAGTCACAGCTCCCACACGCGTAGCCCAGCCACGGCATCGCGACACGGTCACCGACCGTGACCTCGCGCACACCCGCCCCGAGCTCGGTGACGATGCCAACCCCCTCGTGGCCGGGAATGAACGGTGGTGAGGGCTTAATCGGCCAGTCGCCGCTCGCCGCGTGAATGTCGGTGTGGCACAGGCCGCATGCCTGGACCTTCACACGTACCTGCCCCGAACCGAGCTCTGGCATCGGGACGTGCTCGACGGTCAGCGGGCTGCCGAACTGTCGGACGACCGCGGCCCGGTAGGTCGTTGGGGCAGCCGCCTCGGAGTGAGGTTGCGGTATCGATGTAGTCGCCATCATGTGATCCTTTGTTTGGATAGCCGGCCTTGGTTAGGCCGGTTTGGGTTTCGTCGGGCGGCGCGGGGTTCGGCGGGTCACCACGAAGACGATCAGCGCGAGCAGAATGAGCGAGCCGAGCACGATCGCGGCGATCACGACTGCGCTTGTGCCGCCGTTGCTCGACCCGTAGCCGCCCATCATCGATGAGCTGTACCCGCTGGCTGGATAGGCGGAGCCGTAGCTCGCGCCCATCATGGAGGTGCCCATGATGCCCATCATCGTCCCGAACGAGACTGGGCCGTTGCCGGTAGCGCAACCGCCGAGGCGCTCGCCCATGAACCGATAGGCGAGTTGCTCGCCGCTGGCACCTGATGTCGCCCGCATCTGGGCGTTCATGGCGTTTAAGGTCGCGGTCGAGCCCATGATCCGTCCCATGTCGTACTCGCCCATCAGCGCGAGGTCGCTGGCGCTGAGCTTGCTGCAGGTCGTATGACCGCTCTGGATTTGCGCGAGTAGCGCGGCGCCCGGTTGTGCCGGGCTCGCTGCAGCGGCCGGCGAGGCAACGAGCATGACAAGCGCGATCGATACCCCAGCGACGGCGATCAGGCGCTGCGCGAACGCCCTGCTCCGCAGCCGATCAATTTCGATTCTCATAGTTGTTCCTCTCAGAAACCTGGGGGCGCCGCCACCTGGTTTCCCATGTCACGACGCGGGACCGCGGCGCGATCGATAGTGGTCGACCGGGCGCTAGGCCCGGTCGACCGGTTGATTTGCATGCCGCCGCGGCGGCCCATCGAACTGAGCAGGGTCTGCTCAGCGGGAGGTGGCCAGCGGCCCTTTCGGCGCGGCGAGCGGAACCGGCTCCGTGTCCAACGCGGGCTCCGGCCGGTTTGCGGCCTGGTGGTTGTGCTTGCCGGACTCGGCTACCCGGTGCCACCAGCTGATCCGCTGCTCGAGCAGATAGTCGACGCTCAGGCGACTCGAGGGATACTGGCTGAGAACCAGCAGACCGAAAGCGACAACTGCGTACATGACGGCCGCGCCGATATCAGTCGAGGTGCCGGAGTACGGCCCACCGAATCCCTCCGCGATGCCCCAGATGACCAGCGCTGAGAAGATCGTGAAGATATAGGTGTACTTACGCGCGAACCCGAAGATCAGCGCCAGCGCGATCACGGTCTCAAGCACCGCGACGCCGTAAGCCCAGAGGTTCGTGTTCGCCTGGACGATGTTGAACCAGGAGTGAAACCACCAGTGAAGCCAGCTCGGCTGTCCCTGCCCGGACGTCTTGACCATGCCGAGCAGACCTTTGTGGAAGTCCGGCAGCCACTTGAACACGGCGTCGATCAGCCAGATCAGCCCGAAGCCGATCCGAAACGCTGCCTTAGGCCAGACCGGCACCAGATTGTTTTCACCGCCCGGTCGAGGCGCGGTCAGGGCGGTCAGCCTGGCCAGTAGCGGACGTCCCTGAGCGTGGCTGGCGCGCTCGATGGTGCGCGCGACATGATCGACCGCGTCAGATCCGGACGGGGCCGCGCCGGCGGGCACTGCGCCGTTGCCGACAGCGGGACTGGAGGGGGGTGGTAAGACCGAGCTAGGCATGGTGTGACCTCATCTTGATGTGAACATTTGGATGTAGCGACTCGGGCTTGGCCCGGGCCGTGAGCAGCGAGAAGCTGACTCGAGATGGGAACAGGAGCGGACCGTCTCGCGATCGAGGTCACCGACCATTACGACCCGGAATCGCATGCCAACGCCCATTGAGGTCTGCAGCGTGGCGCCTGCCTGAGCATCGCTGGCCCGAGGACTGCTCCCTCTGTCCCGGAGCGTGGTTTCCCAGCCGCCTTCCGAATCGATATCGACGCGGATGGTTGCGACATTCTGGTGTCCATGGTTGAAGCGTCGTGCAGCGAGCGCGCCTCGGGATCGGTCTGAACCCGCTGGCTGGTTGCGGGAAAGCCGTAGGTCGGTCGTGTGGCGCAGCACCCCCCTCGTGTGCCTACGCGCTCGGCGTAGAGGAACTCGACGGCCGGCCCCGCCGGCGATCGCTTTCACGCCTCAGGCGGGCCGGTCTCACGCACGTGGTGGCCACGAATGCGATCGCCGGCTCCACCACACGGCACGATCTCCAAGGCCACTAAGCACTCGCCGGTCGGGGTGGTCATCGGGCCGGTCGTGAGCTGCAGATCTCGCCTCGTGGTGAGCCCGGCAGTAGTCGGCGGTCCCCCCCCCAGCACGTGTACGACGAGGCGCGGCTGCGGGCGGAGAAGGTCGTCTCGTTGCCAACGGTCGTCGCCGAGCTCAAGCTCGAGGCCGACCGGGCCGCGCTTGTCACCCAGAGCATCCGGACGCCCGGCTCGACCCAGAGCCTCCGTCGTCCCAGGGACGTCGGGTCAGACCGCGGGCGGGACCCCGACGTCGGCCGCTGAACGGCTTGACGGCGACAGCTCGGAGCCGCACGAGCCTGTCCCCGTGAACGCTCGGAGGGAGCCGGCCAAGGCATACACACCACGTGCACCCAAGGTGCATTCAACGGCTGACGGTCGCCGCAACTGTCGCCTGATTGGCCCTGCTGGCGGACTGTGTCAGGGGCCGAGGAGCGCGAGCGGTATCACGGCAACTCTGTCTGCGCGGCGGTACGCGGTAGGGCCGGTGGTCACGACGACGCTGTCAAGTAGGCGATCGCCAATGCGCCCTTGCAGCCACGCCAGGTGTCGGACGTCGCGGTCCTCGACGGTTCGTGCGAGCTTGACCTCGATAGCGACGACCCGTCCATCGTCACGCTCGACGATCAGGTCGATCTCTTGTCTGCCTCGGGCCGTGCGCAAGTGGCCGATCCTGGCCTCGTTGTATCCGGAGTAGATCCGTACCGAGAGCGCCACCAAACTCTCGAACAGCGCGCCGAGAAGCGTGCCGTCGCGCGGAATGGAAGGACCAGGGGATTCGCCGGCGAGCAGTGCGGCGGCGTCAACGCCGAGCAATCGAGCGGCAAGTGCCGGATCCGCCAGCTGATGTTTGGGGGCTTGCCCGAGCTCGTTGAGCGGGTTGTTGGCCGGTATCCATGCCGGAATCTCGTCGAGAATCCAGATCCGCGTGAGGGCGTCGCGATACACCTGCGCAGTGATCTTGGCCGGCGGGTTGTCGTGCCCGGGGCTGGCGGCGTTTCGAATTTTCTCGAAGCTGGTGACGGTTGAGCTTGCCGCGGCGTACGCGACCATCCACCGTCGCAGAGCCGCGGGGTTACGGATCGTCGTACCGGTCTCATCCGGGATCTCGCGGTCGACAATGCGGTGCAGGTAGCCGTCAAGTTGTAGACGTCTGGCGCGGCCGTTCAACCCACGGATACCCGGCAACCCAGACGCGAGGATCTCCTCGACATAGTCGTCGAGTCCCAACTCGCTCACTCCGGCGATCCGCGGTCGCGATCCCGTCAGCAGCTCGGCGAGACTGACCGTTTGCCCGTCGACCCGCTCACTCATGCTCAGCGGACGCATGCGCAGCGACACGATCCGTCCAGCGCCGGAGTGCGTCGGGGGAGGGTCGGGGGACGCTGATCCGGTCAACAGGAAGCTCCCGGGCGCGGCTCCGTCATCGACGGCGCGACGGACGAGATCCCAGACCAAGGGCAACCGTTGCCACTCATCGAACAAGATCGCCCGTTCTCCTTCCAGCAGGCGTTCAGGGTCTGCTTCGGCGACGGCGAACACGGCGGGATCGTCGAGACGATGCACAGTACTTGCCCGCTGAAGCGCGGTGCGAGTCTTACCGACGCCTTTCGGTCCTTCGATGGCGATGGCCGGCAGAGCATCGATGACCGCGTCAAGTTCCTGGTCCAGGATCCGCCGTCGATAGCTCGTCGTGCTGGGCATGCGCCCAACTCTACCATTTCGTCAACGCTTACTAGACTGTTTCGTCAGTACCTACAGCCCGTTTCGGCACTAGTTAGTCGACCGTTTCGGCAGATCGATCCTGACGCTCCTAGGCCGGCTCGTGCTTGGCGCCGGTCGATTGCTTGCTGCCCCAGAGCACCAGCGCGATCGGGATCACCCAGTTCAAGATGATGTTGGTGCCTTTGTGGTCGATCTCGCCGGCGATGACGTGCGACACGGTCATCACCGCGAACACCCCGCCCCACAGCAGGGTCAGCCGCCGGTTGACCGCTTTGAACCGGGGTGAGGTCCAGTGCTCACGCGAGACCGCCTCACGCGCGTACTGCTCGGTGAACGAGACGAACAGCAGCGACCCGAACACCAGCACCGCGAGCACACCGGCCGCGACCGCGCGGGCGTACCGGTTCAGCCAGTGCGTGACCGACGGGTCGGCGACGAACGCGATCACCGTGAACACGATGAAGGTCGCGACCGCCGCCAGTTCGATCATCTTCGGTCGCCGGCCACCACGCGTCGAGTAGACACACACACCGGCCGCGATCACCACCGCGGCGATCGACGCGATCTTCAACGTCCCGTGCTCGGCGATGATCGTGAACAGGAACCACGGCACCAGCCCGATCACGATCCCCGCGCCCGCCGGGGCAGCGGTCCTGGTCGGAGTCGAGTTCACATCCGGCGAGAGCTCGGCCATGCGCACGACTCCGTGGATCCGGTAGCGCCGCAGGCATCGCCCGAGACTCCTGCATCGACCCGACCGTTGGCAACGACCGTGCAAGCACCAGATGCGCGGATTTGGCGAGTGGCGAGACCAGCGAGGCACTCCGGCTCCGACCTGCGTTCGTTGTCGCTCGGGTGCGCATGGCGAACATGATGCGTGGCTGCATGTGTCCGGTTGCGAGGCGCTCGCCGCCCGAAACGGTGGCGCCATCACGACCCCTGCGCGTCGGAAGGGGTCCCTTTGGCTCGCCCCGCGAGACGACCCGAATAGCGCCCGCGCGTGCAGCTGCGCGGCCGCCGTCGCCGGTGTCTGCCTACAGCCGATCATTGAGACGACGTCAATGCATCTGGTGCTCTTATGATTGCGCGTTAATTGATGGTTCGGGCTGATCACGAGTTGGCTTTGTGATGGTGTTGCGCGGGCGGCGCAGCGCGCGCGCGGTCGTTGACCGGCTGCTGGAGGGTGTGCGCGGTGGGGACAGTGGGGTGTTGGTCGTGCGGGGCGAGGCGGGGGTAGGAAAGACGGCGCTGTTGGAGGCGGCGCTCGCCTCGGTGGTGGATCTGAGGGTGGTGCGGGCGGTGGGGGTGGAGTCGGAGATGGAGTTGGCGTTTGCGGCGTTGCATCAGTTGTGCGGGCCGCTGCTTGATCGGTTGGTCGGGCTTCCGGGTCCGCAGCGCGAGGCGCTTGAGATCGTGTTCGGCTTGAGTGGCGGCCAGGCGCCGGATCGGTTCCTGGTCGGGTTGGGGGTGTTGAGCCTGCTCTCGGAGGTGGCGGAGGAGCGGCCGCTGGTGTGTGTTGTGGATGATGCGCAGTGGTTAGATCAGGCCTCGGCACTGACGTTGGCGTTCGTCGCGCGGCGGCTCTTGGCGGAGCCAGTGGCGATGGTGTTTGCCGCACGTGAGCCGGGCCAGGACCTGCGAGGGATGCCGGAGCTGGAGGTTCAGGGTCTGGGTGACGCAGATGCGCGGGCGTTGCTCGACTCGGTGGTGCCGTGGCGGATGGATGAGCGGGTGCGGGATTCGATCGTGGCCGACACGCGCGGGAACCCGTTGGCGTTGCTGGAGTTGCCGCGGGGGCTCTCGCCAGCGCAGTTGGCGGGCGGGTTTGGGGTGACGTCGGGGTTGTCGTTGTCGGCGCGGATCGAGGAGAGCTTCTTGCGGCAGTTCGAATCCTTGCCTGAGGACACGCGGGAGTTGGTGTTGGTGGCCGCGGCTGAGCCGGTGGGTGATCCGGCGCTGTTGTGGGGGGCGGCGGCCCATCTTGGGATCTCCGTTGAGGCGTTGGTGCCGGCGGCATCGGCGGGGTTGCTGGAGGTCGATCGTCGGGTGCGGTTTCGCCATCCATTGGTGCGTTCTGGCGTGTACAGGGCGGCGTCGCAAGGTGAACGTCGGCGGGTGCATGCGGCGCTGGCGCAGGTCACCGATCCGCAAGTCGATCCGGATCGGCGGGCGTGGCATCGCGCCCAGGCCGCGTCGGGGCCGGACGAGGACGTCGCGCAGGAGCTCGAGCGTTCGGCCGGCCGGGCCCAGGCGCGCGGGGGGCTCGCCGCGGCGGCGGCATTCCTGGAGCGCGCGGCGGCGCTGAGCGCCGACTCCGAGCGGGCTGCAGGGCGAATCTTCGCCGCGGCGGCAATTCACACGCAGGCCGGCTCATTCGAGGAGGCATCGGCGCTGTTGGCCGCGGTAGAGGGCGGGTCGCTTGACGAGCTCGCGGGCGCCCGGGTGGATCTGCTGCACGGCCAGATCGCGTTTGCTTCGACGGCCAAAGGCGAGGCTCCGAGGCTGCTGCTCAGGGCGGCAGAGCACCTCGAGGGGATCGATGTGGGGCTCGCGCGCGAGACCTATCTGGACGCGTGGGCCGCCGCACTGTTCGCGGGTCGCTTCGCGCGCGGATGCGGGCTGCTCGCCGTCGCTCAGGCGGCGAGCGCCGCCCCGCGATCGTCGCAGCCGCCGCGTCCGTCTGATGTGATGCTGGATGGCTTTGCGACGCTGATGACCGCGGGCTGCGCCGCGGCGGCGCCGATATTGTGGCGAGCGCTGCGCGCCTTCGCCAGCCCGGAGCTGCCGATGGAGGATGGACTGCGCTGGGGCTGGATCGCTCTGTCGGCGACCTTCACGCTATGGGATGAGGAGAACTGGGAAACCGTTGCGGTTGCCCAGCTTCACCTTGCCCGTGACGTGGGCGCGCTGGCTCGACTGCCGATCGACCTCAACCATCTCGCCGGATCTGCCGCCTGGTCCGGCGACTTTGAGAGGTCCGCCTCGCTCGTCGCAGAGGCAGAAGTGGTTGCCGAGGCGACAGGCACCCGCTTCGGTTCGCATGGGGCGATGATGATGGCCGCGCTGCGGGGGCGTGAAACGGACGCCTTGACGCTGCTCGATGCCGCGGCGGCCGCCGCCACCGCCAGAGAGGACGGATTCACTGCCCAACTCGCCGACTGGCTGTCAGCGGTCCTGTTCAACAGCCTCGGCCGATATCAGGAGGCGTTGGCGTCGGCCCAGCGAGCGGACGGCGAGGCACCCGAGCTGTATGTATCGGCGTGGGCCCGCATCGAACTGGTCGAAGCCGCTGTCCGCACCGGCGACGATCGGCTCGCCGCCGACAGCGTCGAGCGGCTCGCCGTGTCCACGCAGGCGAGCGGCACCAATTTCGGCTTGGGGATCGAGGCGCGTTCACGCGCGTCGATTAGCGAAGGCGATACGGCCGACTCCCTGTATCGCGAGGCGATCGACCGGCTGAACCGCACTCGGTTTCGGACGGAGGCCGCGCGAGCGCGCCTGTACTACGGTGAATGGTTGCGCCGGCAGGGCAGGCGGATCGACGCGCGCGAGCAACTCCGAACCTGCCACGAGATGTTTGACGAGATCGGCATGGAGGCATTCGCGCGCCGGGCCGCGCACGAGCTCCTGGCCACCGGCGAACATGCCCGCAAACGCATCGTCGACACTCGAGACGACCTCACCGCGCAAGAGCTGCAGATCGCGCAGATGGCGCGCGATGGACTCACGAACCCCGAGATCGGGACGCGCCTCTTCCTCAGCCCAAGGACAGTCGAATGGCACCTGCGGAAGGTCTTCACCAAGCTCAACATCAGCTCGCGCAGACAACTCGGCAGCGCGCTCCCACGCCGACCGACCAACACGCTGACGGTCTGACGCATCGGGTCCAGCGAGATGGGAATGACCCGTCGATCAATTCGTCTCCCGTCGCTGTCGATGGCCACCACAGAACCAGCCACCGGCCTTCTGGGTTGACGTCAACCGCTCTGTCGCCCACAGCACCCACACGAGGCACCGCGCCGCAAGACCCGATCTCGTCGCGGCAATAGCCACGAGCCCCGCCCGGGCTGCGTGGCTCCATCGGCGCGGAGCAGCAGCGCGTGACCAGCGGGACCCGCCAGCCAGCCTGCCCTGCATCGGTGGCGACGCGGGCATGTTGGAGTCCAACCGACCAGTCTCGCGACGCGCGGAAAACGAGCACACGTCAGTCCCCCTGATAGCAGGCCCGCTGCTGGCGTGCTGAGAGCCGGACTTCGTGATCGCTCCTTGGCGGCGGGTCTGACCCGAGCTGTGCTCAGACGGCACCAGCCCGACGTAGTTCATCAACAGCTTCGGGTGCTCAAAGCGCTCAAAATCGGTGATCTCGGCGCACAGCCCGACGGCGGTCAGCGTGTCGATCCCGCGCAGGCACCGCAGCCGGGCGATGTCAGCGGCCCACGGCGACACCGGCGCCAGCTCGGCGATCATCGCCTCGAGCTGGTCGCGGCGGATCTGAAGCGCGTCGATCGCGCCGAGATCGTCAAGCAGTGTCGCTTGCGCGGCACGCTCGGTCAGTCTGACCATCGAGAGCCACTGGCGGTGGCGATGCGTCCAGTTGTTCCCAGCACCGTCGTAGCGCACGTCATGACGCAGCAACAGCTTCCCCATCCGATGGCGGGCGCGCATCAGATCACCGCGGACGTCCTCACGCGCACGGACCAGATCACGAAGCCCTTGTTCCTCGACGCTCGGGACCCGGACCGCGTGCAAGCCGTCGATCATCAACAGTCGCACCAGCCGCTCAGCGTCGCGGCGATCGGTCTTGATCTTGTCCTGCGCCGGGCGCTCGATCTTCCCCGGCGCCGCGATCACACGCCAAATCCCGGCCGCCTGCAGCGCACGGGCAAGCCCGAACCCCGTCGGCCCAGCCTCATACGCGACGCGCACTGGTGCCGGCAGCCCAGCACAGAACCCGACCACCTCGGTCATCAGTCCCGGCAGACGGCGCACAATCATCTCTCCAGACTCGGCGTCGACCACGCACGCCACCACCTTGGCGGCGTGCACGTCGAGGCCGACCCAGGTGCGAACCTTGATCACGGTCGGCTCCTCCGTATGCGATTGTGGGCGCCGCGCGGGGTGCCACCCGCACGGCTTAAAATCACCCCGCGACCGCGTCGCGGAGGGACCGGCCAATATGTACAGCCCAGGCCGGACGGCAACCTCCATATGGTCTAACGATCGAGCCGAAGCGGAACTCTGAGGCGCTCAGTCCAGGCTCTGCTCGCTCGCCGTCGGGGCACTCTCGCCGGCGACTGCTGCTTCGTGTTCTAGTCGCTCATAGCGATCAGAACATTCGGCCCATCAAGCTCCAGCGCTCACAGATCGATCAGTCGAGCGGTGTCCCGGTAGGGGTTCCCCTTACGGGCGGCAGATTCCACTCTCTACGCCCGGTGGCGCGCGACAAAAGGTCCAGCCCCCGTCGCCGTCGCCGTCGCCGTCCGCGTGGCTGCTTGTGTCCGACAGCAGCAGACGGCGGCGGCGCCGACCGGGTCGAATCGTGGCTGCTTGCACGAGAACGCGGTAGCACCGATCGATCGGCGGTGTCCCTGCTTCACCTGGCGGAGCGGGCGCCGGCGGAGGGTGTGGTAGTGCTCTCCCAACTCGTCCGTTGGGGAGGCGACCGACCCTGCCGGTCGGGCGTCATCTGGATGGCCGGGTCGCACATACCACGAAGTCCATCGACGAGAACGGCTCTTGCAACCAAGAGTTCCGGAGTCACCAGGAAGTAGAAGTGCACCTAAGCCGAGCTCGCAGCGGTGCACGTGAACCTGGTTCGGCTGGCTTCGTCGACACGCCGTGTCGGAGTCAATCCGCGGCCACGACCGCGGCCTCGACGCGCGACGAGGTGCATGCGACGTACTGATCGAACCTGTCGTCCGACCCGGTCGACGTCGCCGCGCTCGCCGTTCACCTGGTTACCAACACCGCCGTCACGGGCGCGACGCTGGACATCGACCGCCGTGTTCGTTCAGGAGTCACCGCCTCGGCGCGTTGTTCCGCTCCTCCACTCTCAGGTGGGCGCGAATCACGTCCGGGTCGGGATCGATTCCGAGCCCGGGGCCCTGGGGGACCTTGATACGGCCGCGCTCAGGGTTGAGCGCATCTCGGAAGATGTGTGCCTCGAGATCGAGGTAACGCCATTCGATCATCGAGTCGACCGTTCCGAATGCTGCCGTCGCTTGTATCGCTGCCAGCACACCGGGGCCGTCGTAGAAACTGTGCGGGATCACGGGGACGTTGTGAACTGCTGCGGTCGGAAACACCTTGCAAAGCTCGGTTACGCCCCCCATCTTGGCTGGACTTGGCTGGACGAAGTCCACGGCTCGGACGGCGAGAAGGCGGTCGAACTCCATTACCGTCTATACGTTCTCTCCCGCGGCGAGCGGGATACCGTCGTCGCTGCGTACCCGAGCCAGGCCATCGAAGTTCTCCGGCGGCCATACCGGCTCCTCCAGCCACTTCGAGCGAAGGTCCCTGAGCTCTTTCGCTAGGCCTCGGACTTGGTTCACCGTCCAGGCGCAGTTCACGTCGAGCATGATCTCCACGTCGGGGTCCTGCCTCTTCGCCGGCGGCGTGCGCTGCCGAAAGTTCCTTCCCGGGGAGTTTTAGGGTGTTGAATCCAGCGTCGAGCGCCTGCCGGACGCCGCTGCGGACATGCGACGAGTCTGAAAAGGAGTCGAGGCTCGCGTCGCAGGGGAGATCGGCGACGCCCTCTCCCAGAAGGCGATGGAGAGGAGCGCCGGCGGCCTTGCCCACGATGTCCCACAGAGCGATATCCACGGCCGACAGGGCGAGTGTCACGGGACCGCCTCGGAAGACCTGCGGCTTCTCCTGCAGCTCATGCATCAGGGGAGCCACGCGCGTTGCGTCCTTCCCGATGCACAGCGGTGCGATCAAATCGTCGATCGCCCGTTGTGTCACAGGGACCCAGGAACCCGAAGGCCTCCCCCCACCCTCACATCCCTGATCAGTCGTCACCTTAACGAGCAGCGAGTCCACCGCCGGCGACCCGGCCGCACCCCAGACGGAGGCCGCGGATTCGCGACCTGGCTTGTACGGAATCCTGAGCGGAACGGTCTCGATCCCCGTGATGATCGTCGCGGGCTCCGAGATCCGCTGACGATCGGCGCCCCGAACGACTGTTTTGAGGACAGGCTCAGCTGTTTCGTGGGTCATCTTTGCGGTCCAAGTATTCGAGGCCGAGTGGGCCGATTGCCGATACCTGGGTGACGTACTCGCCGGACCTCGCCCAGTGGAAGTGAGGGGTGCGGCCGGGGAGCACGACGACGGCGCCCGGCGGGTACGCCTCCAACTTCCGGCTGTCGAAATGTCCGCCCAGCCCGATGTAGAAGACGCCCGAGATGACCGTGTAGATACGATCCTCCGGGTGCCAGTGCGGCATCAGCTTGACGCCGGAGGGCAGCTTGACTCTAATCGTGTATGGGCCTGGCTCGGTCGGATCGCCGACCACGATGGCAAGGCGGGCCGATGGCGGGAACGCCGGAAACGGCTTCCAGTCGATGTCCTCAGGCAGGACCGATCTGAAGCCGACCCCGTCTGATAGGTGAGTCTGCGCCATCGATGACCTCCTCATTC
>Ga0302324_100008233_pt1 | contig 22033 bp, 16 predicted proteins | sample Palsa_T0_1_FD_201949 | JGI IMG/M metagenome (GOLD analysis project Ga0302324, IMG submission 201949) | Peat permafrost microbial communities from Stordalen Mire near Abisko, Sweden - Palsa_T0_1 | ecosystem: Environmental > Terrestrial > Soil > Palsa > Peat permafrost | place: Sweden: Abisko...
GAACAGTGTTGCTACGGTGGAGCGCAACGGCTCGCGCTGCCGCGAAGGTCGCGCGGCGGCGTTGGCGCTCACCACGCCTCCAAACCCGAACCCAGGGTTCGGCCTCTACAACGCCTCCGGATCGCCGCGCACCATGCAGCTAGCTCTCAAGCTGCTTTTCTAGTTCGCTTCCGTTCGCCCCAGCCGGTGCGCGGCTCCCAAAACATCATCGAGACGGGGTGAAACACTTTGAATTTCCTAATTGCGTGCTCCGCCACTCGCTGTTTCATCCGCGAACACAATTCTTGATTTGGCGCATCCCTCATCCAAGTTTTTTGCGCCGCTATCTCATTTGCCCACTCGCAGTTACCAGCCACGCTTTTTTCACACCAGCACGCGTCAACGCAAGCAACTTCGGCACGTGAGCTGCATACCTCTGCTGGGCGGCCCGCGGTCTTAGTCGACAATCGATCACCAAACTCTCGCGCCGTAGCGACGGTGCCGGTGTGTCTCAGACACCGGCCTTCCTAGGCCGATAAGCCTATTGGTGTCCTTGGCCAATTTCAGCGGAACGGCAGAGTCGCGTATTCGGAGTGCCGCACGGAACCGGCATCCCGAACCGCCCAACAGTTCGGAATCACACAACTTGAATCCCAAACCCAACCTCGAAGTCGCACTCGCATCGGCGGAAACACCGCAGGCACAACGCAACTCGCCCCTGCCCAATGCCGGACCGATAAGTGAAACCGACGAACTTTCGGCCTTGCTCTCGCGCGCCGCGCTGGAAACTCACGCGGAATTCTTGTCCGATCCACACCGTGTCCGCCGAGCACCGGGACGCGAGGCGCCCTCGCCCGCGGAACCAGCTCCTGCCGCCTCGCCCGACCCACCCCAGAAAGCCCAAATCCACCGCGGCCAGCGCCAATGGAATACCCGTTACGCATCGCGCTGGTCGGTTCTCGCGGGACTATCGCCCGACGAGGCCAACCAGCCCCGCCTCACGCTAGCCCAGACTCTCGCGGGACGCGTGTCATCGCCGATGCTGTTGATCTCTTCGCTCAATGGCGGCGTTGGCAAAACCACTATTGTGGCCACCTTGGCTCGATGCCTGGCGATGCATCACGAGCGCGTAGTTCTCGCGGAAACCGCCGAAGGTTCCTTGCTGCCATTTCACTTCGGCGCCGATCGGCCAAGCGCAGGCGAACTGGACAACTTCGTCATCCCCAACTCCAGAGGTGCAGTTCAAATTTTCAATACCGCTGCCATGCGCCGCCCGGGAAGGGAAGACGACCGTCCGCGAAGCGATTCGGCTCAACACGATCCCGCGGCCGCGCTGGTTCAAGCCGCCGAAAACGCCGGCCGCCTGCTGCTGGACACGGGAGCCGGACATGCCGGCGACGTGGAAGCGATGGACGGCGTGAAGCACTTCGCTCTGATTCCCATCGTTCCCGACGTGGCCTCCATGATGGGCGTGATTCGTTTTGAAACCTCGTTGCGGCCAGGCTCGCAGAGCGCCGCGGAATTCCCGTGCCCCTGGTTCGTCCATAAACTCGATAGCTCGCTGGCCCTGCGCCGCGACATCAAAAATTCGCTCGCAAGGCGACTGGGCAGCCGCTTGCTCGACGTCACCATCCGCCACGGCGACGGGTGTCCGAATCTCTCGCCGATGGTTCCACGGTAATGGATTACTGCCCGGAAGCTGATATTTGCAGGGATTTTATGGACTGGCGGACTGGCTGCGCGGTGTGGCGCCACCGGCCCGGCGGGATGGGGATACCTGATGGGCGCCGCGTACGCCGGGGACGAACCGGGAATCCTCGTCCGGCTGCTGCGCTGGCTGTTGCTGATTATTTCAGCCGTCATCCTGATCTACTTTGTGGTTCTTCCGCTGGACTGGAAACACCAGCTCTTCGTCAGCATCGCCTTGATGCTCGCCGCGTTTGTGCTGAGCCATTATTCCAAGGGCCAAGCGGCCAGCCTGGCATTCGCGATCATCTCGCTATTCTCATCGTCGCGTTACATCTACTACCGCTTCACCAAAACCTTCGGCTTCGGCGCCGAAAGCGGGTCGCAGCCGCAAACGTTGGACATGATCTTCATGATCATCCTGCGGTGCGCCGAGCTGTACGCCTACTCGATTCTGGTGCTCGGATTTTTTCAGACTATTCGGCCGCTCGAACGCAAGCCCATTCCACTTCCGGGCGACCCGCAACAATGGCCCAGCGTCGATCTCTTCATCCCCAGTTACAACGAACCGCTCAGCGTGGTCCGCCAGACCGTGCGGGCGGCCATGAATATCGATTGGCCGGCCGAACTCTGCCGCGTTTACATCCTGGACGACGGCCGCCGCGAGGAATTTCGGCAATTCGCCGAAGAGGCCGGTTGCGGCTACATCACCCGCACCACCAACGAACACGCCAAAGCCGGCAACATCAATGTCGCGCTTTCCAAGACCACCGGACAATTCGTCGCGATTTTTGATTGCGATCACGTGCCGACCCGATCCTTCCTGCAGATGACCATGGGCTGGTTCATCAAAGACGAGCATCTGGCCATGGTGCAAACGCCGCACTTTTTCTATTCCCCCGACCCGTTCGAGCGAAATTTGAATCTGTTCCGGAAAATGCCGAATGAGGGTGAACTGTTTTACGGCCTGGTGCAGGACGGCCGATCTTTGGAACGCCACCTTTTTCTGCGGGTCATGCGCGGTGTTGCGCCGGACCGCTATCGAGGAAATCAAAGGCATCGCCGTCGAAACCGTCACCGAAGACGCCCACACCTCGCTGCGCATGCAGATTGCCGGTTGGAATACCGCGTACATCAATATTCCCCAGGCGGCCGGCTTGGCCACCGAAAGCCTTTCCAGCCACTTCGGCCAGCGCATCCGCTGGGCGCGCGGCATGTGCCAGATTCTGCGCACCGAGGAATCCGCTCACCCGCCGGAGGCTGCGATTTCGGACAGCGGCTCTGCTATTTCAACGCCATGTTTTATTTCCTGTATTCGGTCGCGCGGCTGATTTTTCTCACCGCGCCACTGGTCTATTTGTTGTTCGGGCATCATAGTACTCGTGGATATTCGCTCACCATCTTCGCCTTTGGCCTGCCGCATATCGTGCTGTCCACGCTGTGCAGCTCACGCAGCTAGGGGAAATTCCGCTACTCCTTCTGGAATGAGGTCTACGAGGCGGTTCTGTTCCCTTACATCCTCTTTCCCACGGTCATGGCGTTGATTAACCCCAAGCTGGGAACGTTCAACGTCACCGCCAAGGGCGGGCTGGTGCCGGAATCTTATTTTGACTGGAAGATCGCCCGGCCCTACCTGTGCTGCTCTTCCTGAATGTTTTGGGTTTGATTTTGGCGGTGCCCCGAATTTTGTGGTGGCACGAGCAGCCCGGCACGATCGCCATGAACGCGTACTATTTCAGCCAGATCACCACCAGCGTGAATTACAGCATCGGCATGAAAGCCGCCTACCGCCTAAACGGCTATTGGCTAATCGGCGGCTTCTTCGATTTCGACAACTCCCTGAACTACACCTCCACCAACGCCGGATTCTACGTTCGCTACCAATTCCATCCCACCTCCCCACAAGCCAAGCCCGGCGACCTCCCCGGCTGGAACGAAATCCGCAGCCTAATCCTCCCTGCGGAACACTCCGACCCAGCTCAACAGAAGAACTGGCACCTCACGGCGCTGCATCCGAATACATTCGCGGCTCGCCCACACTCCCCGCCGCAGGTAGATGCCGTATATAAATCACCGCCGACCACATTTCCTCATCCGTAAGAATCCCCCGCGATGCAGGCATCCCCGACGGCCTCAGCCCATACTCAATAATCCAGTGCAACTGTCCGTCGCTATAAGCCTGCACCTCCCGGGAAGCTAGCGAAGGAACCGCGGGCGACATGGCATCCGCAAACGGCACCCCAGTGTTCTGCCCATCCATCCCGTGGCACGCCACGCAGTAATGCGAGAAACTTTCTTTCCCTTCAGCGATGTTCTCCGGCGTAGTGGGCAAAGGATTCACAACGTGCTTGTCTCCCACCGTCACCCATCGTTTCGCGTCGTCGATCGCCGCGGTTTCCAATTTTCCCGCCGGTTCGGCCTTGCAACCGGACAGTCCGCACAGCGCAAACGCCATCGCCGCCGCCATCACCGCGAAGAGTCTGAACTCATGGCGCGCCATCATCATTCCACCACGTTAATCTGCAGCGTCATCGATCCGTGGCCCTTCCCGCAAAAGTGCGCGCACTTACCCACGAAATGCCCCACCTGCATCGGCGTCACCGGGATCTCCGTGTCCGGCCCTTTCTTGATCTCAGACTTCACTCCCAGCGCCTCGATCTTCAGCCCATGCGTCACATCCGTGGTTCGCAATACCAGCACCACCGGTTCGCCTTTCTTCAGCGTAATCTCGCTCGGCGAATACGAAAATTTGCTGGCCACGATTTCGATCCGCCGCGGTTCATCCGCCGCTCCCGTCTTAACCGCAACCGCGGACACCATCGCCATCCCCGCGACCGCCATCACAATGATTCCCCGTATCCATTTCATGTGGTCCTCCCTTTGTTTGGCCGCCCTCAGAATTTATGGAGCTAGATACTGCAGGATTAACTTTTCGTCTTCCGCGGTGAGCCGCGCCCGCACCCGCATCTGCCGCACCACCGCACGCGCTTCCCGCGGAGACAGGTTTTCCGGAGCGTTGTGGCACCGTCCGCAATTCGCCTCAAAGCGTTTCTCTCCGTCGTCCGACGCGCTCTCATTCGCCTTCTTCGCCGGCTCTACGAACTGGGAAGCTTTGGCCGGCGCCTTCGGTTGTTCTTGCGCCGCCGCTACCAGGCACGCGCTCATCAGCAACATACATACCGTGATTCGTTTCACTTCAATCCCTCCCCGGCCACAGCGGAAATAGAAATCGATAGACCACTCCGAATTCCCAGATATTGCTGTCGCGCTGGTCGTTGAATTGCCGTCCGTAGCTCGCGTGCAATCGCACCTCGTGCGGCAAGTAATAGTTCACCCCGAAGTCCGGCCGCCGCTCGTTGATGCCCGGAAGGAAATCTCCGGCGATCAATTGGCCGCGGTGGAATTGCTGCATCCGGATCAACGGCTCCAGTCGCCCGATCGCGGAACTGCCTCCGCGGTATTGCGATAGCCGGTACGCCGCTTCAATCCAATATCCTTCTCCGCCCGGCGCGTGCGCCCATTCGCCCTTGACGTCCAGCGGCGCGCTGTACGGATCCCACGAGACATCCAGTCCCTCCGAATTTCCGCGTGCGCCCTGCAACGACTTGTTGTACGAAGTTCCGATCTCCAGCCGCGTCTTCGGAAAAAACACTCCGAAACGTCCGCCCGCCGACCTCTCCGATTCGAGTTTATTCACGGTGCTCAGCGTGGAAGCGTACGCGGTGTAGTTGATGCTGAGCCCGCTTCCTGCATCCCATCCGCCGCGTGCCATCAGTCCATCCGCGTAGCCTCCCGCTGTTCCGATCGTCCCTATATAAGGACCATCCTGAAATCGGTTGATCCAGATCGGCGTAAGCCTCTCGTTGAAGATTCCAAACGGCGTCAGAAAACGTCCTGCAGTCACCGTCAACGCCGAATTCACGCTGTAATCCACCTGCAGGTATTCCAGCGTCCCAAAGAACTGTCCTTGATAAGGACCGGTAGTGCCGTCCTGCCGGTTAAAGACGCCGGTAAAATTCGATCTCGACTCAATCAACCACCGGTCGCCGATCGGAATTGCCACCACCGGCGCGATCACCGGCTGGAACGAGTTCGCTCCGCCCTCCTTATTGTCGAAAAATCCAACACCACCAGAAATGATCGGCACGTCGGATTGAGCCTTCAACGCCCCGCCATAAGAAAGGATGAGTAAGCAGGCCCAGAACCATTGGTACAGCGTTGGTTTTCTTCCCCAGAGAATTTTCATATCGTGTTCTTCCTGTCGGGGTGGCACAACCATTCCTGGTTGTGCAGCTCCCAAAACTTAAAAGTCCCAACACTCACGAACGAGAGCAAGACGTAATCGTCACGGGCGTTGCGGCACAGCCCACCTGGCTGTGTGCCTCCTAACCGATGTCCCACCCGTTCCATGAACGAGCCGCTAATCGTTCCCCGCGGCAAACTCACAATTGAAAACTACTCCGAACTCGTCGAGCGCTTGTCACGTGGCCGTTAAAACCAAGTCACTTCTCACTGCCTAATACTCAGACATCGGCGAGTTTAAAAAATCGCCGAATGTATCAGACTGAGACCCGCACTCCTCTTATCTCGAATGTATCTGCTCAGATACCTACTTCTTGTCACCAAAGACCGGACAAAAGTTTGCGCACCCGTGACATCCCTGTGACGTATCCGCGCACGGAATCTCCTACAGTCTTCTTCGGAAACGGGGGATTACAAAAAATGCGAGAAGGTTTTTGTGAAGTTCATCATCACCACCACGCGGTTCAGTCTCGAACCCGGTCGTGGAGGCGGCGAGTATCCTTACTTCTGCTCGCTGCCTTGGTGTTGGCGCTGCTGCCAGCCGGCATCCACGCGCAAGCACCAGGCACCGGCGCGATTTCGGGAGAGGTGTTCGATTCGTCCGGCGCGGTCGTGACCGGCGCACGCGTTTCGATCGTCGACGACGGAACCGGCGTGGCCCGCGATGTGCTCACCAACGAGCAAGGCACATTTCGATCGACGTCACTGCCACCCGGCAGTTATTCGGTCACCGTGGAATTCTCCGGATTCCAGCGCCAAGTCGTGCGCCAAATAATTGTTGTGGTCACCGAAACCACCTCAGTAGTTGTTCGTCTGAAATTAGGCACCGCCGCTTCCGAAGTCACCGTGACCGCCTCCACCGGCCTCGCGCAAACTCTCACCGCAGCGTTGGGTTGGGTCACCGACGAGCAAACCATCGAGGCTTTACCGCTCGCCAGTCGAAACTTTACTCAGATTCTGGCGCTCTCGCCCGGCGTGATTGTGGAAACTCCCAACGCCGCGGCGCTCGGCAAAAATACTCAGAACGTTGCCGCGAATGGCGCGCGAACCACCGACAACAATTTCCAGTACAACGGAATCGACGCCAACAATATCTCCGAAAATTCCGCCTCCGGTTATTCTCCGGAAGTAGGCGTGGCCATCCCCGCTCCTGACACCATTTCCGAATTCAAAGTACAGACCGGAATGTACGATGCAGGCTATGGCCGTAGCGCTGGCGCGAACGTTGACCTCGTCAGCAAGGCCGGAACTAATCAGTTCCACGGCACCGCCTGGGAGTTTTTGCGAAATGACGCGCTGAACGCCAACGATTTCTTCCTCAACCAGAACGGCCAGCCGCGGCCGGTGCTCAGGCAGAATCAGTTCGGAGGTGCGCTAGGCGGCCCGGTGCGAAGTAACAAGACATTTTTCTTCGTATCGTATCAAGGCACTCTCCAGAGCAATGGTCAGGCTGCCGGTTCGTTGGTCAGCAGTTTCCTTCCAGCCTTGGGATCGGATCGCTCCGCTGCTGCCATCGGTGCCATTTATGGCGGCCAGTCCGGCGCGTTTGGCGGAGTCGCGGTCGCGCAAAATGGTTCCAACATCAGTCCGGTTGCTCTGGCGTTGCTGAACGCTAAACTTTCCGATGGCCAGTTCGTGATACCCAGTCCGCAGACCGTGTCGCCCACCGGCCTGGGTGAATCCACTTACTCGATCCCCGCGCAATATCGCGAGGATCAATTCACCGTGAATCTCGATCACGAAATTTCCAGCCGCAATCGGATTTCGGGGCGGTTCTTTTCCTCGCTCGGAACCACGGCCGAGCCTTTTGCACCGTTCGGCGCCACCGTCCCCGGTTTTGGACTCAACGTATATCAACGCAACGACATGTTCGTGCTTTCCGATACCCACGTTCTCAACGGAGGTATCGTCAACGTGGCCCGCTTCGGATATATGCGCTTCCTCGGACATTCCGCGGCGGCCCGGCCGGTCTTCGCGTCGAGCGTGGGGATGGCCACGGTCACTCCAATCTATCCGGAAATTCCGCAAATCGTAGTCAACGGCCTATTTACGATCGGAGGGCAAGGCTATCCTTCCGATTTCGACGCCACCGATGCCTTCGTTTGGCAGGACGTATTGTCGGTCACTCGCGGCCGCCACAACCTTCGCTTCGGCGCGGAAGCAAAACTCCATCAGCTCAACGTCGATATTCCTTATGGCGCTGACGGTTTCCTCTTTTTACTCAGCTTTCCGGACTTCCTTTTGGGCGAGAGCGCCGCGCAGAACGGCAGCGGTGAGAGCAATCTGTATGAGAGCTCGGGCTCCTCCGGGCAGTTCCGCAAGAACGAGCGCTACACCGATCTAGCCGGCTTCGTGCAGGACGACGTCAAAGTGAATTCGCGCTTGAGCGTCAACGCCGGCCTGCGCTACGAGTATTTCGGTCCTCCCAGCGAAACCCACGGCGAACTTTCTAATTTCGATCCATCCATCGCCAGCCACGATGTTCCTCCCGCCGGTGGCTTCAGCGGCTACGTGGTGTCTTCGAATTTCCCGGGTACGCTTCCTGCGGGATACACCAAGAACTCATATCCAGGCTTGTGGAATTCCGACTACAAAGACTTCAGCCCCCGGTTAGGGTTTGCCTATCAGCTTTCTCAAAAACCGATTTTCGTTTTGCGCGGAGGCTACGGTATCTACTACACCCGCCTCTCCGGACAGTTGGCCATGGAAAATCTTGGCTATCCGCCGTTTGCGATCACGCAATCGCCGTTTGGTGCGGAGAATGCCGCGGCTACCCTCGCGCAGCCTTACAATCCTCCGCTGATTCCCAACGCCGATTTTCCGGTTTTCGTTCCGCGGACTCCCGACAGCTCCATTTTTCTTTCCGCGATTGGACGCCATCTGAAGAGTCCCTACTCACAGCAATATGATTTGAATCTCCAATACGAGTTCGCTCACAATTTTCTGCTGCAGACCGGATACGTCGGCTCGATGATCACTCACCAGACCGGCTGCCTGGAGTTCAATCAGGCGCTGATTGCAACACCCGCGAATCCGGTCAATGGCCAGACCACCACCACTAACGAGAATCTTCCCCAGCGTCTTCCTTTTGAGGGCATTGCCAGCGGCTCCTATATTTGCAACACCGCGTACAGCTCCAACTACAATTCGCTGCAGACTAGCGTCACAAAATCCTCCAGTTTCGGTTTGAGTTTTCAGGCCAGCTATACCTTTTCGAAAACTCTCGGTTACACCTATGGCACCGGACCCACCTCCGCCTTCGATCTCACCTTCCTTGGCAACGATCAAAACAACGCGCGCTCTTCCTACGGCCCCGACGATTTCAGCCGGCTCCATCGCGTGGTGTTCAGCTTCATCTACGATCCTCCCACCATGAAGGAGGGCCCGCGATTGTCGCGCGCCCTCCTCTCTCACTGGCAATTGTCCGGCGTCTCCGTCATGCAATCGGGATTGCCGCTGACCGTGAACGATTCCGCCGCCGGAACCGTGTACGGAAATCTGGTGGGGTTCACACGCGCGGAGTGCACCGGCGAAAATCCCGCTTCCAGCGGCCCACTCACTTCGCGCCTGAACCAATCTGCGTCCCATCCCGCCGGCTATTTCAATCCGGGCGCTTTCGCCGATGCGCCGGCGATTGGCGACGGCACCGGGTTCGGCAATTGCGGCGTAGGAATTCTGCGCGGACCCAGCCAGCTCAATCTGGATGTGGGCCTTCAACGAACCTTTAACATCACCGAGCGCAACCGGATCGAGTTCCGTGGAGAAATATTCAACCTGACCAACACCCCCAAGTTTGGAGCTCCGGACATCGACCACAACGCCGGAGCCGCGTTCGGGGTGATCAGTTCGACGGTGGGCAATCCAAGAATCGTGCAGTTCGCCTTGAAATATAAATTCTGATTTGCGGTAAGCGCGCGCTCCCGGTGGGCTGTTCGTCGCGGCGCATTCGAGCCATTCAGGAGAAAAAATGTCCATGCGAGAAGAACCCCCCAAGATCGACACCGTCCTCGCCGATTTTGATTTTCCGTTGAGCGCCACTTTCCATCCCATGGGTTTGTCCGTCCAAATCTCTACCAACTCTCCAGCGGTTCTCGACGCGGCGCGCGATAGCTGGGGGCCGCTCAAAAAAATGTTCGCATATCCGCCGGTAAGGGTGCGGATCGGCGTGGTCCCCGGCGGTTCCGCGGAATCCCTGCCTGCTCCGGTTTATCGCTCGCAGCAACACCTGATGTCGATCATCGCCGACGCGGAAAACTTTATGATCTGCGATATGCGGCGTGGCTTCGCATATGGCTTCGTCACCCAGGCAGTGGTCGACGACAATGCCTACATCCGCGGTCACATCATTGAAACCAGCGCAAACCTGTTGTTGGTAGCGTCGTTCCTCACTCCGCTCCACGCCGCTTGCCTCCAGCGCCATGGCCGCGGCGTGCTGCTCTGCGGAGATTCCACTGCCGGCAAATCCACCCTGGCATACGCCTGCGCTCGCGCCGGATGGAAGTTCCTTTCCGACGATTTCTGTTGCCTCATCCGCGGCCGCGACGGCCGGGTGGTTATCGGTAATCCCGCGCGCATGCGTTTTCGCGCTCCTACTCTCGATTTATTCCCGGAGCTCAAGATGCAGCGTTTGATTCCACGACTGAACGGCGGGCCGGCGGTCGAAGTGGACACGGTGTGCATGCCGGGCATCGAGACTATGTCTCATTGCTCCGTCGACCTCATCGTCTTCTTGAACCGATGCAAGTCCCATCCTCCAACCTTCTACCAACATTGCAAGGAGCGCACCCAATTGTCCTTTGAGAGCGTCATCAGTTACGGCGAGGAGCAAGTACGCAAGGAGCAGAAAGAGTCGCTCCGCGAACTGTTCGACGCCGAGGTGGTGGAGTTTCGTTACGACGATCTGGCGCTGGCTGTGCCGGCCCTTGACGCTTTTGTCCGCGGCGAGATAGCTCCCGTGGAGCGAGCCAGTGTACACGCGGAGTGCCGGCCCGGTGCCTGACGCTCTCGAAATTCTTGTTTCCGCTTTGCGATTTCAGGACCCTCGCACCGCCGCTCTCGACTCTTTCACCGAGGCCGAATGGAAATCCTTACGCGAGGACTGGAGTCTCCAGCGTCTGACCATTTGTCTCCGGCAGACACAACCGGAGCACATGCCCAATTGGGTTCGCGATCAAATCGACGTCAACCTGGCCGACAACGCGCAGCGCTTTGAAAGAATCAAGCAGACCTACGCGCGCGTAGCGCAAGAAACAGCCAGTGTCGGCGCCGAGCACGTCGTCCTCAAGGGATTTTCGCACTGGCCCGGATTCGTCGAGCACCCTCGTCTTCGCTACCAATCGGACATCGATCTCTTCTGTCCTGACGAATCCCTTCTCCTCACTCGCGCCGCGCTGACCAAGCTTGACTACAAGCCCGAAGAATCCGATTACCACCTGCCCATGGATCACTTGGCTCCGATGATTCCCAGGAAGCCGGTCCAATGGCGCGGCAATCCTTACGATCCGGAAATGGAGGTGTCGTTCGAGCTTCACTTTCAGCTTTGGAATCCCCGGCGCAGCCGGCTCTATCCCGCGGGCATCGAAGATTTCTGGGCTCGCCGCGTGCGACGCTCGCTGGATGACATTACGTTTTCCGGTTTGTGCGACGTGGACAACATCGGATACGCCGCGCTCAATCTGCTGCGGGATTTGCTCGGGGGCATTCCCGACACTGTAAAAGTCTACGAGGTCGCCCGCTTTCTGCACACCACCTGCGACGATGAAATGTTTTGGCATCGCTGGCGCGAATGCCACGATCCGTCGCTGCGGCGTCTCGAGGCAGTGTGCTTCCAACTGGCTTCCACCTGGTTTGCCAACCGCGTGCCGCCGCAGGTGGAAGAAGAAATAGAGCGGCTTCCGGCGATCGTCAAATCCTGGTTCGCCCAGCGCGCCGACGCTCCTCTACTGCAACGCCCGCCTTTGTACCGGGACAATCTGTGGCTCCATGTTGGATTGCTTGGAGCTACAAAGGACAAAGCGGCGATATTCGTTCGCGGACTGGTTCCGGTCCCTCCGCCGGCCGACGCCCTCTACGTTCTAGCCGCAGCGCTGAAAACCGGAGAGTGGCCCAAGACCACCTGGCGCAAATATACGAATTATGTTTCCTATGTGACCGGCCGCGCCATTGCTTGGGCGCGCGTGTTGCCGCCTGCGCTTGGACGCGGCCTGAAACTGGCGTGTTCCTCCAGCGGGCTGGATGGGCAGTTCTGGATTTTTTTTACCGCGGCCGCTTGCTTCGAGTTCGGCATGATGATTTTCTTTTTCTTCTACAATCTTTTTCTTCTGGATCTTGGATTCCATGAAAAGTTTCTCGGGTTCGTCACCAGCGCGCTGGCGATCGGCGGCCTGGCCGGCGCTCTGCCGGCCGGCGTGATGGCCCGGCGCATCGGATTGCGAAGCAGTTTGCTCGTTTGTTTCTCGCTGGCGGCGCTTTTTTCCGCGGCCAGATCGATGGTCAGTTCGCCGGTGGCGCTGATCGGTCTTGCATTCCTAGCAGGCGCCGCAACGACTATTTGGGCGGTGGTAATTTCGCCGGCGATTGCACAGCTAACCAGCGAGAAAAATCGCTCCTTGGGATTCAGCGTGATATTTTCCTCGGCCGTCGCCCTGGGAATCGTCAGCGGATTGGTATGCGGGCATTTGCCGGGTTGGCTGGCGCATCTGCGTCCCGGCATCAGCGGCGTTCATGCCAAGCAAATGGCTTTACTCCTTGGTGCGGCGCTCAGCGCTGTGGGTCTCTGGCCAGCCTCGCGACTGCGCCTCGGAAGGCCACCGGCAACCGCTGCGAAATTTTATCCGCGCAACGCATTTGTCTACCGCTACCTGATTGCCATGGTGGTTTGGACGTTGGTATTGGCGTCGATTCCTCCGTTTGCTACCGCTTACTTTTCCCGGCATGTCGGGATGGACGTGGCGCGAATTGGCTCGGTATTCTCGGTGGCGCAGGTGGCGCAGATGATCGCCACGCTCGCCGCGCCGGTGCTATTCCGCCGTTTCGGAATCGTCACCGGAATTGCCGCCGCACAAGTGGCGACCGCGGTGGCGTTAGCCAGCTTGGCGCGGACGCAGGGTCCGGTTCCAGCGATGCTGCTGTATGTGCTCTTCAACGGCGTGGTGTGGATGAGCGAACCGGGGATGCTCTCCCTGTTGATGAGCCTGGTGAAACCGGAGGAGCGCACCGGAGTATCGGCGCTCAATTTTCTGGTGATGGGCGTGGTGAACGCGTTCGCGGCTGCGATCACCGGAGCTGCTCTCACCCGATTTGGTTACCCCGAGGTACTGGGCGCGGCGGCGTGCGTGGCGTTGCTTTCCGCGGTGCTCTGCCAGTGGTTGCTGGGCAAAGCTTCTTTCGCCGTTCCGTCGGAAGTGGTGGTCCCCACGCCGGCGCACCAGCAACAGCACCAGCGCCAAGAAATTTCCTCGGCATTCGTCCAGAAAGTGTAATTCACATTCACGCGCGCGCCGTTAGGTCGTCGACTCGGCTGCGCGCGATAGTTCGAACGCCATACGCCGGACCGTATGGCCCGGATTTCCCGGCGTGAGCGCGGCGAACAAAACCAACGATCTGCCGTTGATGCCGTACGGCGTGCCAGATTGAAGTCGCGGGCACTCCGCGCGATCCGGTTCGTCGGTATCGACCAGCGCGATCCACCATTTTCCCCGGGCGAACGCGGGTAGCGTGAATTGCACCATGTCGGAATGCGAATTCATAACCATCAATAGGGTGACGTCATCGGCCGGCCTTTTGATTCCGCTGGATTGTCCGCGGCCATCCATCAACATGCCGAAGCAACGCAAGTTGGCGTCCTGCCAGTTGCCTTCGTCCATCTCGGTGCCGGTCGCGTTGATCCAGGTGAGCGCCTTGACGCCTAGTTTTTCGTCGAAGGTTGCGTCCAAATAACGATTGCGGCGCAGCACCGGAAGCGCGTTGCGCAGCATGGTGAGTTTTCGCACGAACGTTGTTTGCGCTTTTCCCTCCGGCCCAATCTTGTCCCAATTCACCCAGCTGATTTCGTTGTCCTGGCAGTAGGCGTTGTTGTTTCCTTGCTGCGTCCGCGCAAATTCGTCTCCGGCCAGGAGCAGGGGCGTGCCCTGCGAGAACAGAATGGACGCCAGCATATTGCGCATCTGGCGTTGGCGGATTTCGTTGATGGTGGCGTCGACGGTTGGTCCTTCCGCGCCGCAGTTCCAGGAAAGGTTATTCGAGTTTCCGTCTTTGTTGTCCTCGCCGTTGGCTTCGTTGTGTTTTTCGTTGTAGGAAACCAGGTCGTTCAGGGTGAAGCCGTCGTGAACGGTGACGAAGTTGACGCTGGCCCAGGGCTTGCGTCCGCGCTTGTTGAAAAAATCCGCGGAGCCGGAGAGCCGCGTCGCCAGCTCCGCCACTTTGCCTGCATCGCCTTTCCAGTAGCTGCGCACGGTGTCGCGGTAGCGGTCGTTCCACTCCGCCCAGCCGGGAGAGAACCAACCCACCTGATAGCCACCCGGGCCGAGATCCCAAGGTTCGGCGATCAGTTTCACTTCAGCCAGGACGGGATCCTGGCGGCAGGCATCCAGGAATCCGCCGCCCTGATCGAAGCCGTGCGTTTCGCGGCCGAGGATGGTAGCCAGGTCGAAGCGGAAGCCGTCGACGTGCATGTCGGTCACCCAATAGCGCAGGCTATCCATCACCATTTGCAGAACGCGCGGATTGCTCAGGTTAACGGTGTTTCCGGTGCCGGTGTCATTGATGTAGTAGCGGGGCGTATCCTGCAGCAGGCGATAGTAGGAGGCGTTGTCGATTCCTTTGAACGATAGCGTCGGCCCCAGCTGGTTTCCTTCCGCGGTGTGGTTGTAGACCACATCCAGAATCACTTCCAGTCCAGCGTCGTGCAGGTGCGCGACCATTTGCTTGAACTCCGCCACCGTGCCGCTGGCGGAATAGCGCGGATCGACGGCAAAAAATCCGATGCTGTCGTATCCCCAATAATTTTTCAGCCCGCGCTTGAGCAGGGAATCGTCGTCCACGAAGGTGTGCACCGGCATCAGCTCGATCGCAGTGACGCCCAGGCTTTTGATGTATGCGACTACTTCGCCGCGCGCAAGCCCCGCGAAGGTGCCGCGCATTTCTTCCGGCACTTGCGGATGCAATTTTGTGAATCCTCGAACGTGCAACTCGTAAATAATCATGCGGTCCCAAAACGTTTCCGGCTTGCGGTCGCGCGACCAGGTGAACGAAGGGTCCACCACCTGGCACTTGGGAACGAACGGGGCGCTGTCGCGGTCGTCGAACGTGAATTCGTCGCCGGTCTCCATTTTGTAGCCGAAAATTTCCGGCCCCCACTTCAGCTGGCCGATGTGCGCTTTGGCGTATGGATCCAGCAAGAGTTTGTTGTGATTGAAACGCATCCCTTTCTCCGGATCGTACGGTCCATAGACGCGGTAGCCGTAGACGGTTTCCGGACCGATGTCCGGGAGATAGCCGTGCCAGATTTCGTTAGTGTACTCGGGGAGTTCGACGCGCTCGGTTTCCTTGTCGCCGTTGAGGTCGAAAAGACAAAGCTCGACCTTAGTGGCATTCGCGGAGAACAGCGCGAAGTTCGTTCCGAATCCGTCGTAGGTGGCGCCCAGAGGAACGGGCAAGCCTTCATCGATGCGGCTGGTGAGAACCGGGTCAGGCATTCAATCCCTCGTTGAAAAAAGTAAGTAGCGCACGGCAGGAGCTGCAGCATCCTTTATAAGGCGTCGCAAGTACATCCGTGACTTCGTGCAGAACGGGCTCAGCAGTACCGTAGCGCGGTGCGGCCGCACGGCCCCGTTTTCCTCTAGAGCCGGCAGACTTGGATAGGCTAGCACTACGGCTTTGGCGGAGGAATAGATCATTTCGGTGGACACCGGCGCAAACCGGTGCCGAACGCGAAGTTAATTTGCGCGCGGCGCTTGTTTGGCGGGCACGCGATTGTCGAGCATTTCGTATTCGGCGGGAATGGAGAAGTATTGGGCGTCGGGCTCGGCGCGCGAAATTTCGGTCATCTTGCGGGTTTGGGTGCCGTTGCGCGGGTCGGTGCGGGTGGTGGAAACATCGAGGTCGAGTTCAGGCGAGTGCCACACTTCTTTGGTGGTGATGATGGGCTGACCATTACCGAATGCGCCGGCCGCGATGGTGGTGGTCTCACGCGTGCCGGTGACGGTGACGGCTTCGATCACGTTTGTGCCCAGGCTGACGGTCTCGGTACGGGAGGCCGGCGGCGCTTCATCGCGGGACTGCGATTCGTCATAGGTGCTGTGGCGAAACGAGTTGATGCGGCAAGTCTTGGTGGCGACGTAGCAGACGGTGCGAGTGTGCTCGCCGGCGTCAATCATGATGAAGTGGCTGCGCGGAACCGGATCACCGGAGGTTGGGATGGGGCGGCGGTTTTCAAAGTAGAGCCGGCCGGAGGAGTCGCGGGCGAGCAGGCTGAAGAACGTGTAGGAAGAGGTGGAGCCGTTGGGAAGAGTGCGGGTGAGCGAGGCGATCGACTTGGCGGAGAATGGTGCATGAGGGGTGGTGGGAACGTACATGTTCTCAACCCCTTGCACGCTGCTGGGAGCGACGGCGCGCGTGGAGACCGGCGCGCTGACCGCTACTCGTGCGGCAGATTCCTGGGCGGGAAGGCTGACGGCCGATGCGAGGAGCAGAACAGCCGTGAAGCCAAGCCACGAGACACGATTGCGTGTCATGGGGACCTCCTGAACACGATGGGGATAAGCTACGGCTGGGGCACCCGGGCGTCAAGTAGATTTGCAGTGGAGGGCAGGTCCGCAGTTCAACGGCTGAGAGACCCCCCACGTAAAAGCGACGGATAGGGCGCCAATTTCGTATCAGGCGCTTCGATTTCAGCGCGGCCCATTACCGGCTAACGCCCTATTTTCGGGGTGGTGGCGGCTGTGATAGGCTCGCAGCACCTAACCCGTTCGGACCCGCGCGAGGTTGCTTATGGCTCACCGGTTCACCATCGGCGTTGAAGAAGAATTTCAGATCGTGGATCCAATTACGGGCGAGCTGCGTTCGCACGTCAGCGAACTGGTGGCCGCTACCGCACACCTGGACGAGCAGGTGAAACCGGAGCTGCACCAATCCATCGTTGAAATCGGGACCAAGATTTGCGCCGACGTCGAGGAGTTGCGCTCGGAAATGCAGCGGACGCGGCAGGAACTGGTGAGCGCGGCCGAACGGGTGAACCTGGCGGTGGCCGCCGCGGGCACCCATCCTTTTTCGAATTGGCTGGACCAGGTGATCACGCCTGGCACGCGCTACGAAAAAATCGTGGAAGAATTGCAGCAACTCGCCCGGTCGTTACTGATTTTCGGCATGCACGTCCACGTCGCAGTTCCCGATCGCACCACCATGATCGACCTGATGAACATGAGCCGGTACTTCCTGCCGCACCTGCTGGCGCTTTCCACCAGTTCGCCGTTCTGGGTGGGGCGCGATACGGGGTTGAAATCGTTCCGCACCACGGTGTTCCGGCGATTTCCGCGTACCGGGGTGCCCGACCATTTCAATTCGTGGAGCGAGTACGAAAATTACGTGAATTTGCTGATCAAATTGAACTGCATCGATAACGCCAAGAAAATCTGGTGGGACGTGCGGCCGCATCCGACGTTCGGCACGCTGGAGTTTCGCGTGTGCGACGTGGTGCCCCGAGTGGAAGAAGCTACGGCGATCGCCGCGCTGACCCAGGCGATTGTGGTGAAGCTGCACCGGCTGTACACCAAGAACATGGGTTTCCGACTGTACCCACGCGCGCTGATCGAGGAAAACAAGTGGCGCGCGGCGCGCTGGGGAGTGGAAGGCAATCTGATCGACTTCGGCAAGCAAGCGGAAGTGCCGATGCGCCAACTGGGCGAGGAGCTGCTGGAATTCGTCGACGACGTAGTCGACGAACTCGGTAGCCGGGCCGCGCTGCAGCCCATCCATACCATTCTGGAGCAGGGAAGCAGCGCCGAGCGACAGATGCGCGTCTACCGGGAAACGGGCGGCGATTTGAAGGCGGTGGTGCGGCAGATTGTGGAGGAGACCCGCGGCGGACTGACGCAGCGCGCGTCCGCGGCGCGGGGCGCCGGGGCGCCAAACGGCTAACGGCCCGACATCTAGAACTGATAGCGGAAGCGCAAAAGCTGAACAGTAGGCCGGCGGCACGGAATTCGCAGATGAGTGCAGTTCGATCGACCGGAAAGCAGCGTTCCAAACGGAGTGAGGACATGATCGTAGGTTTAATGTGCGGGCGCGAGTTCAGTTTTCCCTCGGCGTTCTTGAATAAAGTGAATGAGCTGGGCGCGTCAAAAAAAATAACCGCGGAAATGGTGTCGCTGGGCGGGACGAAGATGGGCGAAGAGGCACGGTATCGGGTAATCGTCGACCGCATTTCGCACGAGGTGGAATACTACCGCGGGTACCTGAAACACGCGGTGCTGCAGGGCACCTACGTCATCAACAATCCCTTCTGGTGGACCGCCGACGATAAATTCTTCAACTATTCGGTGGCCGCGAAGATGGGCATCGCGATTCCCAAAACTATTCTGCTACCGCAGAAATCGTATCCTGCCGACGTGGACCTGACGTCCGAATCGCTGCGTAACCTGAAGTATCCAGTGGATTGGGAGGGCTTGCTGGATTACGTGGGGCGTCCGGCGATCCTGAAGCCATTTTCCGGGGGTGGGTGGAAGCACGTCTACAAGGTGAACAACGTGGCGGAATTGCTGGCGGCCTACGATGGCACCGGGCCGTATTGCATGACGCTGCAGGAATTCATCGACTTCGGGCAGTACGTGCGCTGCTTCACGTTTGGGAAGAACGACATTATTCCGGTGGCTTACGATCCGCGCGAGCGGCGCTACCTGGTGGAGCATCAGTATCTATCGAAAGAGCTGGGTGCGCGGGTGGTGAAAGACGCCCAGACCATCAATCAACTACTTGGGTACGAAATGAATACCATAGAGTTCGCGGTGAAAGACGGCGTGCCGTTCGCCATCGATTTCCTGAATCCGGCGCCCGATTTCGAGCGCGACCGCATCACCGAATTTTATTTCGATATCTGCGTCGATCGCATGGCGCGGCTGGTGATCGATCGCGCGGTGAACGGCGACCCCGCGAATCCCTGGCCGCGGTGGGAAGAGATGCTCGGGATCGGCGCTCCCGCTGGATTTGCAGGCGCGCCGAAGAGCAAGGGTGCCGGGGCGTCACAGAAATGACCGCGGCGGGACGGCCGGCCTCATCCGCTTCATCGGCCTTGCCGGGCTCACCGGACTCTCCGGGCGCGCAGGCGCCCTCTCCCGCGGACGTTTGGCACGGGTTGCTGCGTCCGGACGTTGAGCTGGCGCCGGCCTACTCCGCCGAACTGAATGCTCGGATGCGCGCCGCGCGGCTTACATTTGGCGATCGCATCCATTGTCCCTTCCTGCGTCCGTTTTTCCTCAGCGCGCAAGACGAATCGCGAGTGCGGGCGGTGACCGAAGCGATTGCCGCACTCGGTGAACGGGTGGTGAAGTACGCGCTCGCCGACCCCAGCCTGCTGGCGCAGTTCGCGCTCACTCCGGAAGAGCAACGGCTGGCGCGGATCGACCCAGGGTACGGAACTTCCAGCACCGCTTCGCGGCTGGACGCTTTTCTGCTGCCCGATTCGTTGCAGTTCGCGGAGTACAACGCGGAATCTCCGGCGGGGCTGGGTTATTCGGAGACGCTGGGCGAAATTTTTCTTTCGTTGCCGCTCATGGAACGGTTCGGTACGCGCTACTCGGTGCGGAAGCATCCGTTGATGTCGAGCATCCTCGCGGCGCTGCTAGAAAGTTATGCGGAGTGGGGCGGGACGGTGTCGCCGCCGGTGATTGCGATCGTGGATTGGCGCGGCGTGCCGACGTGGAGCGAATTCGAAATTCTGCAGGCGCGCTTCGAGCGGGGAGGCGTTCCGACGATGGTGTGCGATCCGCGGGATTTGGAGTTCGATGGAACGCGGCTGACGGCTGGCGGACGGCGGATTGATATGGTCTACCGCCGGGTGCTGATGAACGACATCATTGCGCGTCCTACCGAATGTGCGGCGCTGCTGCGCGCCTACGAAGCGGACGCGGTTTGCATGGCTAACGCGCTGAACTGCAAAATCCCGCACAAGAAGGCGTTTTTCGCGGTGCTCACGGATGAACGGAACGCTGGGTTGTTTAGTGCTGGGGAGAAAGAGATTATCGCACGGCACATTCCGTGGACGCGGTTGCTGCAGGACTGCTCGACTACGCGGCACGGGGAACCGGTCGGACTGCTCGAGTATGTGCGCCGGCATCGCAGCGAGTTCGTGCTGAAGCCGAATGACGAGTATGGCGGCACGGGCGTGTTGCTGGGCTGGGAAACCAGTGAGCACGAGTGGGATGCAGCGCTGGCTGGCGCGCTGGCGGATCGTTCGCGGGCGTGGGTGGTGCAGGAACGGATCGCGATTCGCCGCGAGGTGTTTCCGATGCAGACGGCTGGCGGGATTGAGATGCGGGACATGCTGGTGGATTTCGCGCCGTATTTGTTTCGGGGGAAGATGGCGGGATTTCTTACGCGGCTTAGTTCCACTGGGCTGGCCAATGTTACTTCGGGTGGCGGGCAGGTTCCCGCGTTCGTGGTGGAACGGGTTGGTTGATATTTTATGAGTCTTAACGGCTTAGGGATTGAAACTGCGGTCGCTTGTTTCGTGCTTCTTGGACTAGACGCCTACCCTTCCCATCTGCTTTCGCGCGAAAGAATGGGGACCCGGAAAAGATAAGAGCGTAAAACCGTAAGTCAAAAACCTCACACGCAAGAGCGGCGTGTGGGCACCCACGTACTTACTGCGGCTGGACCTTTGCCCAGAGGTAATAGCCGCCGGCGATCGCGGGCGTGTACGCCGGTGGGTCGGTTATCTTCACTTGGCCGCTGGCTACTACGCCGACTACTTTATTTTTCGTGTGCTCCTCGGCTGGTGCGCTTTCGCGGAGATACGCGGGAGAGGTGATTTCAAATTGCTCGCCCACTGTTATCGCTGGGGAGAGCGAGGCGGCCACGTTCTTGGCGCCCTTGCCGGTCCATTGCTGCTTGTCTGGACCGACATGCCCTAGCAGAAGCCATCCGGAGATTTTTGCGCTCTGCGGCGAGGTCTTTGCCGCCGCGGCTTGCTGGGCGACCAGGGTGGTCTTGATTGAGTCATCGGTGGATTGCGCTTGCTGCTGCATGCCCTGGAGATAGGTCACCACATTCTGTATATCATTCTTGCTGGATGGTTCAGCCACGGTTGCCTGAATCTGCTGGAGACGTTCGACGCTATCGGAGAGGCCGCGGTCGAGGGTGGAGACGGTGCCCCCGGCGTCGGCGACATCGATATCGCCGAAGGGCGTGGTGACCGACTTAATGCCGATGCGCGTTAGCAGGGACTGAAACGTGAGCGGGAAGACAAGCAGTAGGACAAAAAGGATCACGATGCACATCTCTCGCAGGAGCACGAAAATATCGGTGGTGATTCCCACTACATTATCTAGAGGCTTTGGGTCGCTCATGAATTGGAATTCCGGCGTTGGATTTGAAGTCGGCGCGTTGCTCAGGTTCCGATTGCGACCACACTGTATACCTGTTGAGTAAGTCAATGGAAGATATTTTGGGTGGCTGGGCTGGCAGCGGCGGTCGCGTTTGTGAGTGGGGCGGTTTCGAAACTGGCATTCACGGCTGCGCGAACCGGTGAGCGTTTGGGGTGGCGGCATTGTTGGCAGATTCGGCGCGGGAAAGTAGGTTAAGATTAATCCCTGTGATTTTTGGTCCAGCACAACCCGAATTGAGTCTTGGGGCGCGCAACGCGGTGGAGACTTGTCTGGGCATTCTGCCTGGCGAGCGCGTCACGCTAATCAGCGATGAATCCAGTGCCCCCGTGGCGGCTAGCCTGGCGGCCGCGCTGGAGCAGCGCGGGGCTATCGGTGAGCCATTTTTATTGGAGAGTTTGGGTCCCCGGCCGCTGCGGCGAGCGCCGCAAGTGGTGCTGGACAGCTTGGAGTCCGCCGACGCGGGAATT
>Ga0302324_100008234_pt1 | contig 22032 bp, 21 predicted proteins | sample Palsa_T0_1_FD_201949 | JGI IMG/M metagenome (GOLD analysis project Ga0302324, IMG submission 201949) | Peat permafrost microbial communities from Stordalen Mire near Abisko, Sweden - Palsa_T0_1 | ecosystem: Environmental > Terrestrial > Soil > Palsa > Peat permafrost | place: Sweden: Abisko...
CACCCGATTTCGTTGTATCTGTTCCCTCGATCTTGGGGATTTCTCGGACAGGCTCCTAGTAAAATAAACGCCAAGCGGCGGATATTTGCGTCACTGAGGAACATCGCTGACTCTAAGCGACGGTTCTCAGCTTCGAGTCCCTTTTCTAGAACCTGCCAAGTGGTGGCGCTGCTGCGTTATTTCTTTCTGCAACACTCATTTCCGCAGCCCGTCTCGGATCCGGAGACCGAACGCACCGGCTCGTCCACCAGTGCCTTGGCGACGTTCCGGATGGCTGCGTACTCGGTGACGGCGAAAATGGCGATGATCGCCAAGGAGCTGATGATTTTGAGCGCAAGGACCGGGAAGTGTATCACGCCCTTTTCCCAGCGCTCCCAAGGATCGTAGTTTCTTGGGCGCGACGTGTCTACTTGATCCGGCAGGCACGTGGCCGCATTGCTCTGTTCCGGCACGTTCTCTGCGGCCAGCCGGCCTGGCGCTAAGTCCAAGGGGCGCTCAGTCATCGTGGCCCCCTTCGCGACCCGTCGGCGCCACGCCTCCCCACCAGGAAGGCAACTACGTCTTGACGATGGAACCGCCATATTTTTGGCGTATCGGATCTCCTAAACGCCTTGAGTTCTTGCCGCGCCGCCAAATGGCGAACCATACGCGGAGAAAGGTCCACAATACGTGCCACGTGATGAACGAGCAGCGGCGGTCCTCCAGTCCCTGGCGCAATGAGCGCCTCGGGAGCCGGCTGATTGCCCAGTGCAAGCAACATACCTGCCCACCTTCCTTTCGAAAGAGCAAAGCTGGGAAGGGCGTGTTTCTTGGGTTATGCTACTGCGAGTCCGTAACACACCTTCCCAAAACCCTGGCCAAACCTCACAGTAGCCGTCGCCAGAATTCGCGGCGGATGGTCACCGTGCAGGAAGAACCAGGATTCGAAGATGGAACGGCAGTTCTGGGGAGACGTCTTGAGGCGATTGATGAGAGCGGCCAGGCGTCTACCCAATAGAGATTGCATGAATTGGGTAGCGCCGCGGACGAACGCGCGCAGGGAGCGGATGCATTGAGCCGAAAGAGGCTCCATCTCCCGGAACGGCTGCCGACGCCGATAATCGAGAGCGGCGTTCTTGGCGATCGTCCACATCCACGCGCGAAACGTCCCGGGCGCCGATACCGGGCTGGGACATGCCTTTGATTTCGTAAAGATTCTGCAGAAGACCTCCTGCGCCAGATCCTCCGCAGCGGCAGTAGATAGAAGCTTGACGGAAAACAATCGCACGAGGGTGTGGAAATGTCGCCGGTACAGTTCCTCGAAAGCCTGCGCAGCCTGGACATCCCCCGTGGTGAAGGCCCGCATCAGATCCTCATCGGCGCGCTTGGTTAGCGGATAGAGCGGTTCTGACATCTCTCATTATTTTAGCACTCGTCTGGTCGTGGGCAGTATACCAGATTGCCCCAAAGTTTAGCGGCTTCGTCAGCGCCGCGAGCCCGTTCTGGCCGGGACCCCAAAAGGGCCTGCGCGGCGGTCGCGCCAGCAGTACCCGACTGCGGCGGGATACACGGGCCCCTGCGCCCGTCGCCGACACACGGCGGGCCGATCACACGCCGGCGTTCCCCTACATCCCCCTGGAGACAAACACAAACTGCCGATTGCTAGCGCCGGTTTCCGGCGCCGCCATGTTATTTGTGACATCGGGCAATCAAAACCACGGCCGCGTAAGCGCATTCCCATTGGCCACGTTACAATATGCACCCCGATGCAACCGGATGCAACCCTTTTCACCAAGAAATCGCTGCGACCCAGCCGTCGCTACTCGGCCCCCCCAAACCACAGCCGTGCTCCGGCCGCACACCACAAACGGCGCGCACACCATGAAAATTAAACGACCTATGCGTAATTGGTTTCGTCCGTCAGAAAAATGCCGACCGCACCGCCCACGCCCCAATTCCGCACCCAGCCACAAGCCAACCCCGTTTGTTATCAGCAAACATTGGGTTCGTCTGTCCGATTTTATGTCGCACTCCCATCGCACCCCCACTGCCCAATCCTGCACAAACTGCACAACCCGCGCAAACCGGCAGAACCCCAGCCACTAGCCACGGCGCGAAGCGTCCGCCTCCCTCTTCCCGGCCTGCGCATCCCGCCGCACCCCAACCTGGCCGCCAGTCGCTCACCTAATCTCAAACTGCCCAAACGCCAGCCCCAAATCCCGCCGGTCCAAGCCGATCCGCACCGTGTGCCCCACCTCAATACCGATCGCGATGTCGCTCTTCCCAACAGCCTCGGCAGGCAACGCGAAGTCGACCGTGCCCCAAGCATTCCCCTTGGTAAATTCCCCTGCACCCAACCGGACGCCGTCCACCGTAACACTCACCGCCAGCGGCCCGCCCTGCAGTTGCCCCGCCGGACAAATGGCAGTCATGAACAATCGCTGCGCCGCGGTGCGCGGCCCCGGCATCCGCACGCTGGCCGCGCGCCCCATCCACCGTATCCCGGATTCCACCTGATACCAGCCCGCGCCCAGACGGTCCGCAGCCAGTGGATCGCTCACATCCACGCGCAACGGCCCCGCCATAGCCGCCACCCCAGTCGGTGCCACATATCGATTCGTGATGTTTCGCAGCGGCCCCGCCCCGGCCCGGTAGACCACCATCCGACCGCGCTCCAATCCGCCGCGCGCCTCATCGGCGGGCAGCACAAACTTGGATACGTCCTCCATCTCGGGATGCGCCGTGATACCCGCTTCCGAACCCGGCGCCAGATACACGTCCGGAATTCGCAGGAACAAGAATGGCCGCTGCACGATGGCGCCCCAGAACAGATCGTCGCCAATACCATCGAGCAGTATCACTTTGCCCGGATGCAGTTGGTGCGCGCGCTCCACTCCCAGCACCAGCGCCTGTTGAGCGTCGCCCCGCTCGCGATACCATGCGGCCATCTGCCACCCCAGGGGCGCGTGCTGCACGGCAAAGCCGGCCACCAGCACCGCGCTCACCGCCTTCCAAACTATGCTCCAAGAAGTGCCCTGCCGCCAGGCCCACACCAGTGCGTAGCCTCCCAGCATCGCCAGGCACATGGCGGGCAGCGTCAGATAGTAGTCCGTAATGTGGTCGCGCAATGGAACCACGGGGCCCAGCACGATCGCGTACCAGGCCAGCAAGACCAGCGCCAGCCATTCCTTCCGCCGCGATTGATAGACGATGAACGCCGCCAGTGCGATTGTGCAACCCGCCATCAACACCGCCCCCTCAACCGGAGTGAAGGGAGAGTGATGACGCAGACCGATAGGCTCGAACGACCTGCGCCAGTAAGTCCACAAAGTGGCCGGAATAGCGCTGTCGAAATGCATCGTATATGCCACGGTGCCCTGGTTGGGCGCCAGGATCAGATGCAGGACGCCGTAGACCGCCGACGCGCCAAAGAAGGGCAGCGTCCGCCGGAAATACGGGCGCGCGCACAGCAGCGCATAGCTTCCCACCAGCGCCGGGAACACGATGTTGGTCTCCATCGCCAGGAAGCCGGTCAGAAATGCCGCCCATGTCCAGATGTAGTAGCGGCGCTCGCCCGTGTCGATGTACCGCAGGAAAAGGTGCAGCGCCAGCAGCAGGAAGAAGCCGCAAGCCACCAGAATGTATTCGCAGGTCCACGACATCACCGTGGCCAGCTTGCTGTTCACTACCCAGAGAATGGCGGCCCAGAATCCCGCCGCGCGCGAACGTGTCAGCCGCGCGGTAACGGACGCGGCCAGCGCCAGGTTCGCGAACATCGTCACGAACACCCAAATGCGGTAGGGCAGCGCATCGCTGCCGAACATGGCGCCGAACGCCAGGAAGAATGCCCGCTCGCTCAGCGGCCGCCAGGTGCCCTGCGGGGTCGGCTGAATTAGCGCGCGCAGCAGGCCGTCCCATCCCTGGGCTTGGTTCGTCAGGTTCAACCAGACGAAGTCGTCCTGTTGGAACCACGCCAGCAAGCCCGGCCAGTACAGCGCCACGCACAGGATAGAAGGGACCGTCCAGTAAGCCGTGGAGAGCAGTTTCCGTCTCAACGGAAGATTATAACGAGTTCCCTGTGGGGCGGGCCTCCATGCCTGCGCGGGTCCTCCAGGACCCGCTTCTTGCTGTCAAAAGCCGGCCTTCCATTTTGCCTCCGTCAGGAGCATAATTAAGAAGCACTCCATCGGGAAACACCGGAGGTAGGTATGGCTTGCCGAACATGGGTAAATGCGGGCGTGATGCTGGCCGCCGCTGCCGCGGCGCGGGGCCAACTGATTAACGTGGCGCAAGGCGCCAGCGACAACAGCTCCGAGCGCGTCGTCTTTTTCACCGGCAACGTGATGCTAGACGATGGGTCCCCCCCCCCGGACGCGGTGCGCATCGAGCGGGTTTGCGGCGGTCATGCGATTTTCGAAACCTGGACCGATGAAAAGGGACATTTTGGTTTCAAAGTAACGCCCAACGGAAGCGACGTCGCATCCGGGGACGCCAGCGCGCAAGGCGAAGGGGGACCCTCCGAGTTGAACAAGGCCATCAGCGCCCGCTCGACCCAGTATTCCATGCCGATTACCCAGGCGTTGCGAGACTGCGAGCTGCGGGCGGTTCTGGCGGGCTACCGTTCCGAGGCCGTCAGCATGGCCATCAAAAGCACGATGGACGATGCCCGCGTGGGCACCATCGTTCTCCATCCGCTTTCGCGCGCCAGTTCTCTCACCGTCAGCGCTACTACCCTGCAAGCCTCCGCGAACGCCAGGAAGGCCTATCAGCGAGGCTTGGAGGCCGCGCGCTTGGAAAAGTGGGATGTCGCGGCGGCCGAATTCGGCAAGGCCGTCAAAATGTATCCGAAGTTCGCCATCGCCTGGTATCAACTCGGCCTTGCGCGGCAAAACCGGAACGAGGCGGTCGGCGCCGTCGAATCTTGGAAGGAGGCTCAGCAAAGCGACCCGCGCTACGTCAAGCCGTATGAGAACTTGACCGTGGCCGCCGACCACCGCGGCGATTTCGCCGAGTCCGAAAAATACTCGCGCTTGTGGCTGCAACTCGATCCCGACGATTTCCCCGGCGCGTACCTGCTCAACGCCGTGGCCAACGCCAGGTTGAACAAGCCCGAGGAGGCCGAGCGGTCCGCGCGCGAAGGATTGCGCCTGGATAAAGACGGGAAGATTCCGCGCATAAGCTACGTGCTGGGCCTCATTCTGATGGACAAGAAGGAATACGCCGAGTCCGCCAAGTGCTTCCGCAAATACCTGGAACTGGCGCCCAACGCCAACGACGCCGAAATTGTGCGGCAGCAACTGCCCAAGCTCGAGGAACTGGCCGCCGCTCCGCGAGGCAAGTAGATTACTTCGCCATACAAGGCGATCGCTTCACCGCCAACCTGAAATCCACCGTGACAATCGGGGCGTCCGGCATCGCCTGAATCCGCGGCACGCTGAAATCGAGAAGCTCCTGCCGGTATGCCGCTTCGGGCGCGGTCTGCTCCAGGATGCGCCTGGCTTGGTCCCCGACCCGATAATCGAACTGCTTCCGCAGGCTGTCGCTCAGCGCCGCGCAGACCCGCCGCACATAGTATCCCGTGCGCGGCTCTGCGCTCGGCGCGCGTCCCTCCACCCGGGATCCAACTCGACGGACAGGACGTGTACGCAGTGGCGTCCAACATGTATGGGTGAGAGGTGCAGGATTATGTCGGTTACGATCGGGAGCTTCCCTCGCCCTTGTGCCTGCTCGCGCCCCTAATCCTCTGGTGGCCGCTCGCGCCGGAGCAGGCTGTGGCGCAGACCTTCACAGCGCTATACACGTTTGACAGCGTCAACTATGCAAACGGATCCGGCCCCGCCGGCACCCTCGCCATGGACGGCAACGGGGTGCTCTACGGCGTAACGTCGCTTGGCGGCACTTACACGAATTGCTTCGACGGGCCGGGCTCGGACTGCGGGACCGCATACGCCCTGACTCCGCCGGCCTCCCCGGGCGGCGCATGGACGGAAACCGTGCTCTGGAGTTTCGGGGCCAGCGCTAGCGATGGCGCCGATCCAAACGGGGTCGTCATGGGCCGCAATGGCGTCCTGTACGGCACGACGACATACGGCGGGCAGAACGGCTGCGGCGCGGTGTTCTCGCCGACCCCGCCGAGCACGCCCGGCGGAGCCGATTATTTGGGCGTTCCCAGCCGGCGGAGGCCTAGTCTACCCCTCGGGACGTGTGATTGGCGGCAAGGGCGAACCTTACGGAACGGATCTGAACGGCGGGTCCAAGCACCTCGGCGACGTCTACTCGCTAAGCCCGCCCGCCTCGCCCGGAGGAGCGTGGGGACATACGGAGCTTTGGGTCTTCTCCCGCGACGAGGCTGCCGGGGGACAATCCCGAGGCGCGGGTCGCGGTGGGTCCGGACGGGGTGCTCAACGGCACGGCGTCTTCCGGCGGCGGCGGACACAGCGGTGTGGTCTCCTCCCTCACGCCGCCCAGCACTCCCGGCGCCGGCTGGACGGAGACGATCCTCTACAATTTTCCGGGGGGCACCGGGTGACATCCGACGGCACTGTCGCTGGGAGCTGGCGGGGTACTTTACGGCACGACAATTCTGCTTGCCCCCCCGTCGAAGCAAGGTGGAACCATATTCTCCCTCACGCCGCCTGCGTCCCAGGGCGACCCGTGGACTGAAGCGACTCTCTGGCAGTTCCCAAACATCAAGGGTCAGGGCGTGACTAGCGACCAGCCCGAGGGTCCGCTGCTGGTCCTGCCACAGACGGGCGCGCTATTCGGCGCCACCGGCAGCTACAATTCGCCCGGAGTCCTATTCGGGTTGGTCCCGCCTGCACCCGGGGGGAACGGCTGGACCGAGTCGGTACTCTCGCCCCCAAACAGCCTGTCGCTGCCCAGCGTCGGGGTGATGAGTGGCGTGGCGATCTACGGCACCGACGCCGGAATGAACATCGTTTGGTCCCTTACCCGGTAGCGCGCCGCACGCCGCGCGAGATTGGCTATATCCGCCGACTCGGCGCATGCCGACGCGGTGCGCTTGAGCCAAGATTATCGGGGGGCGAGCGAAGCTTCGCCGTGATCGGCCTCTGCTGGAACGCCGGCCTGTGCCGCATCGTTAACGTTTCGCGTCGCCACAGGTGCACGTTCACGCGCTCGACCAATAATCCTATTTCCCCGCGTTTCATCAGGCTGCGGCCTTTACCTCCCCGCCGTCCGCGAGCCGCGAACCACCGGGATGCTACGCTTGTAGGTGGGAACCGCCGCACGCCGGAACGGAGCTGCGCCGTCGTGCCCGGTTTTCCCCGCGCTCGCCGCGAAATTGGTTTCGTAATTTTGAGACGAATGAAGAAAACAAAGGACAATTTGGATTCGTCTGTCACATTTTTATATCCACCCGCCACCCGCGTCTCATGCACAAAAGTGCACAAAGTGCACAATCCGCCGCGGTGCTCGCTATGAAAGCATTCGCACTCATCCTGTCCCTGTCCGCGGCGCTTGCCCAGCAGCCCACGACCCATAAAGTCGAACCGCTCTGGCCATCCGCCGCGCCCTTAGCCGTCGGCGCCGAAGACGCCGACAAGCCCAGCCTCTCCATCTACCCCGCTCCGGAAAAGTCCGCCATCCAAACCGCCGTGATCGTCTGCCCCGGCGGCGGATACGGCATGCTAGCCAAGGACCACGAAGGCGTCCAGATCGCCCTCTGGCTTAATTCCCTCGGCATCCAGGCCTTCGTGCTGCAATACCGCATCGCGCCGCGCTACCACTATCCGGCGCCGCTCCTCGATGCGCAACGCGCCATCCGCTTCGTGCGCGCCCGCGCCGCCGATTTCCGCATCGCGCCCACCCGCATCGGCGTCTGGGGATTCTCCGCGGGCGGCCACCTGGCTTCCACCACCGGCACGCATTTCGACGCCGGTGATGCGCATGCAGCCGATCCCATCGACCGCCAAAGTTCCCGCCCGGATTTTATGATCCTGGCCTACCCGGTGATTTCTTTCACCACCCCCTACACCCACACCGGCTCGCTGCGTAACCTCTTGGGCGACCACCCCGACCCAAAGCTGGTGGCGAGTCTCTCCAACGAAAACCAGGTAACGAACCAGACGCCGCCCACTTTCCTGTTTCACACCAACGAAGACAACGGCGTGCCGCCCGAGAATAGCGTGCTGTTCTATCTGGCCCTGCGCAAGGCCGGCGTGCCCGCCGAACTCCACATCTACGAGCGCGGCCCGCACGGCGTCGGCCTCGCTCCCACGGACGCGGTCCTGGCCACTTGGGCCGGACGCTTAAAGGATTGGCTTGAGATTCGCGGCCTACTTCAATAGCGTGCCGGCGCTGATCCCGCTGCCCACGCTGACGCCCGCCGGCGTCGTCGACATCCTGGTAGTCGCGTTCCTGATCTATCAGGCACTGATGATCGTCAGAGGCACGCGCGCCGGCCACATCCTGCTCGGCATCCTAATCATGGTGGCGGTGTACGTGGTCGCGTTGTATACGGGCCTCGAAGCGCTCCGCTCCGTGCTTTCGTATATCGTGCCGTACCTGGCACTGGCGGTAATCATACTGTTCCAGTCCGAGATCCGCCGCACGCTGGCCCGCCTGGGTCGCAAGCGTTGGTTCGCGCGCGGCTACCAGCGGCCCGAATTCACCGAAGATATCCTGATCGCGGTGCGCCGCCTGGCCGCCGATAAAACCGGCGCGCTGATCGTGGTCGAGCGGGACATCGGGCTGCGTACCTTCATCGAAAGCGGCGTGCGGCTGGACGCGCAATTATCCAGCAACCTGCTGCTGGCTATCTTTCACCCCGGCGGCGCGCTGCACGATGGCGCAGTGATCGTACAGAAGGACCGCATCGCCGCCGCCAACTGCTTTCTGCCGCTGACCCTGAATCCGGCGGTATCGCCCAACTTCGGCACCCGCCACCGCGCGGCCATCGGCATCACCGAGGAGACCGACTGTCTGTCGCTGGTGGTTTCCGAGGAAACCGGACGTGTCTCCGTGGCCGCTTTCGGCGAACTGACCACCGGCCTGAACCTGCGTGAAGTGGATGAACGCATCTGCACGCACTTCGGCGTACAGCGCAGCGCGCCTCACCTGATCGAGGAATTCGCCGCCGACATCCCCATGGAAAGCCACGTCGACGAAAGAAAGGGGGGCGGGCTTTAGCCCGCGCGGGACTTCAGTCCCGCCGGCATTCTCTCATGAAGACCCTCCTCACCCACAACCTAGGCTGGAAGCTCCTCTCCCTCGCCGCCGCCATACTCCTGTGGATCTCAGTCGCCAGCGAACCCGAGCTCGCCACTTTCGTCTCCGCCCACGTGGAATACAAGAACCTTTCGCCGGGCATGGAAATCAGCTCCGATGTGGTGGAAACCGTGAGCCTGGAAGTCCGCGGGCCATCCGAAGCGCTGCGCTTGCCCGAACTGCCAAGAGGATCCGCGGTGATCCTGGATATGGCCGATGTCGAACCTGGGCAGCACACTTTCGCCATCGACAGCGGCCATGTCCGCCTGCCGCGTGGCGTCCAACTGGTGCGCGCCGTCCCGGCTCAAATCCGGATAGTCTTCGAACCCAGCGCCACCCGCACCGTGCCCGTCGAAGTGAGCCTTGCCGATGGCCTGCCGCAGGATCTACGCGTAGTCGAGACGGCGGCCGAGCCTTCCGCCTTGGCCATCACCGGTCCGGCCAGCCGCGTGGCGCGCGTGGCCTCGGTCCAGACCGATCCGCTGACGCTGCCGCCGGAAGCGGGAACCCACAGCTATCGTGTCCAGGCCTACGTCAACGATGGGCGTGTGCGCTTTCAGGACTCGCCGCAAGTTACAGTCAAAGTTACAGTCGGAAAAAAGTAGATGGGCAAACAACTGTTCGGAACGGACGGCATTCGCGGCGTGGCGGGCGATTACCCGCTGGATGCCGCCACGGTGCACGCCTTCGGCATGGCGCTAGGCAGCGACCTGCGTCGCGCGTCGGCGGACGCCGCCGTCCTCATCGGCATGGACACGCGCGAATCCGGGCCGTGGATCGCCGCGCAAGTGGCCGCCGGCCTCGCGCAGCAGGACGTCCGTGCGGTGTCCGCGGGCGTCGTCACCACGCCCGCTGTGGCGTATCTGACCCGCTCCGGGGGATTCACTGCTGGAGTGATGATCTCCGCCTCGCATAATCCGTATCAGGATAATGGCATCAAAGTCTTCGGCCATTCCGGTTACAAACTCCCGGATGAAGAAGAGCACTTAGTCGAGCAGGAAATCTTTCGTCACGCCGGAGAAGCCCCCGGCCCGCCGCTGCCGTTGGCGCCCGACCCGCTGCTGGCCGAACGTTACCTGGATTACCTGGCATCCACTGTGGCCGGCGGGTTCGATGGCATGCGCATCGTGCTCGACTGCGGCAACGGCGCGGCGTACCAACTCGCGCCCGCGCTGTTCCGCCGCCTGGGCGCGGAGGTCGAGGCCATCTGCTGCGAGCCCAATGGACGCAATATCAACCTGGGCTGCGGCGCGCTGCACGTGGAATCGTTGCGCGCGGCCGTACTGGAATCGAAAGCGGATCTGGGCGTGGCATTCGACGGCGATGCCGACCGCGCCATCTTCGTCGCCGGCACGGGGCAGATCGTGGATGGCGATGCGGTGCTGCTGATCGCCGCGCGCGCGCTGCATGGCGCAGGAACACTGGAAGGCGGGCTGGTGGTGGCCACCGTGATGTCCAACCTGGGCTTGGAACGCGCGCTGCAGCGCGACGGCATACGGCTGCTGCGCACGCCCGTCGGCGACAAGTACGTGCTGGAGGAAATGGTGCGCGTGGGCGCGGTGCTGGGCGGCGAGCAATCCGGCCACGTGATCTTCCGCCAGTACGCCACCACCGGCGACGGCCTGCTGACCGCGCTGCGCGTTCTGGAGATTGCGCGCGGCCGCGGCGTGGGCCTCGATGCCCTGATCGCGGGGCTGGAAATCTATCCGCAGCGATTGCAAAACGTCCGCGTACGCGGGCGGCGGGCGCTGCACGAGATGGCGGAGGTGGCGCGCGAGATCGCGGAATGCGAGCAGGCCTTCGGCGATTCCGGACGCGTACTGGTGCGCTTTTCGGGCACCGAGCCGTTGGCCCGCGTGATGGTGGAAGGCCCGGACCTGGCGCGCGTGGACGAATTCACCGATCGCATTGCCACGGCCATCAGAAACGAGATAGGAGCATGAAAATCCCTACCTTAATCCTCGCTCTTGCGCTGGCAGCCGTCGCCATCGCGCAACAACCCCGCCTAAAGGTTGCCGACGAAGGCTGGGTCTCGCTCTTCAACGGCAAGGATCTCGCCGGCTGGGTGAAGGTCGGCGGCGAACAATGGACCGTCGAAGACGGCGCAATTCACGGCGTGGGCGTCACCAAGGGCTACGGCTACCTGATGACCGAGAAGCACTACAAAGATTTCGAACTGGCCATCCGCTTCCAGTGCGTCACGGGCGGCAACAGCGGCATCTTCTATCGCACCAGTTTCAAGCCAGGCACGGCCGACGTCGCCGAAGGATACCAGTTCGAGATCGACCGCAACCTGAACCATCACACCGGCGGCATCTACACCGCGCGCCGCGGCTGGATCGTGTGGCCGTCTCCCGAAAACGAGTTCGTGATCAAGCCCACGGAGTGGAACGATTATGTTTTGAGTGTGGCGGGCAACCACCATCGCGCGCGATTGAACGGCGTGCAGGTGATCGACTTCACCGATCCGGTGAACGAGGTGGACGACGGCGCCATCGCGCTACAGTTGCATGCCGGCGGGGAGGCGAATATGCGCTTCAAGGACATCTTCATCCGCGATCTGTCCGTGCGGTGATTCGAGGAAGCGGCTGCCGTGGGGAGCCGTTGGGGATTTTGCGAATGAACAGGCAACATATCTTGGCAGAGATACAGCGCATTGCGCTCGACAGTGGGGGCCAAGCACCGGGGATGCAAGGTTTTGAACGCACAACCGGGATCAAGAAGTCGGACTGGTACCCGCACCTGTGGCTCCGATGGGGGGATGCTCTAGTTGAAGCCGGGTATGCTCCGAACATATTCCAAACTAGAGCGAGCGACGAGTTTCTCATCGAAAAATACATCGGGTTCGTAAGAGAACTGGGAAGGGTTCCGCTCGATGGCGGGATTCGACGCAAGGCAAGAAGCGATGCGTCCTTCCCAAGCCACTCGGCGTTTTACAGGTTTGGCGGAAAACAGACTCTGCTGGCAGTGCTTGCTGCACATTGCCGCAAGGACCGGCTTACGAAGACGTCCTTGCTCTCTGCATCCAGCAAGGAAATGCTTCGGCGCCGGCGTCGACGGAAATGCGACGGGAGGCTAAGGTTGCGACTGGGTTCGTTTATCTCATGAAATCCGGGCCTCATTACAAGATTGGCCGCACGAACTCCATTGGCCGCCGAGGAAGCGAGTTGGCGATCAAGATTCCGGTTCCACCGACGACTGTTCAACAGTATTGAGACCGATGACCCTGGCGGAGTCGAGGCATATTGGCACAGACGATTTGCTGACAAGCGTGGAGAAGGTGAGTGGTTCGCACTATTGCCGGCCGACGTGAACGCGTTCAAGCGCTGGAAGCGAATTGTTGAACCGAAGGACATGCACTCCCCGGAAGACAGGTGAATCCTGCGGCTAAGCGGAACCATCAGGCGGCAGACAACCTCGCCACGTGGAGCCGCTTCCGGCTCTTCTCCGCGTGCCACAGGTCATACTGAGTCTGCTGGTTCATCCAGCTTTCCGCGCTAGTGTTAAAGGCGATCGACAGGCGTACCGCCATTTCCGGGCTGATGCCCGCGCGTCCGTTCACAATGCTGGACAGAGCCTTCCGGCTTACACCGAGCGATCGCGCGGCGTCCGTGACGGTCAAGTTCAGGGGATCCAGGCACAGCGCCCTGAGCACTTCGCCCGGGTGCGGTGGATTATGCATTTTCATTGCTCACCTCAATGGTAATCCTCGTAGTCTACGCGATCTACGTCCTTGCCGGCACAACCGAACGTGACGCGCCAGTTGCCGCTCACCTTCACGGCCCACGTGCCCTTCCGGGAGCCGCGCAGTTCGTGGAGATCCAGGCCGGGCAAGTTCATATCGCGCGCGCCCGTCGCCGCGTTCAGCCGGCCGAGGATCAACCGGAGCCGGTCGGCGTGTTTCGCTTGAATTCCCGCCTTGGTCCCCGTGGCGAAGAACCGCTCCAGTCCCTTGTGCCGAAAGCCCCGGATCGCCACGCCTTCTAGTGTAACCTACCGGGTTACAGGATGCAGCCCGCCACATCACGACCCCGCCAACTCATTCATCCTCTCCACCTGCTTCACCAAAAACCCCATATCCGAAAACGGATCCCCCCCGAACCGCGCCCAATATACCCGCCCCTTCTTATCGATCAGAATCGTCGAATGCAACTCGATATCCTCGAAGTCGTCATACGAATGGAACCGCCGCGCGTTGGCATGATCCGGGTCCGACAACAGCCGCGCGGGCAGATCGCCGAACTGCTTCAGCGTCTCGCTGTTCTTCTCCGATGGCGCGCTGCTCACCGCCAACACCACCGTATTCAAACGGTCCCAGTCGTCCTTCTTTTCCCCGATCGAATGCAACTGCCGCAAGCAGTGCGGACACTCCGGCCCCAGGTAGAAAACCAGCAGTACGTTCTTGCCCTTGTACTCTTCGAGCGAAACGGACTTCCCCGCCGCATCGCGGACATCCAGCGCTGGCGCTTCGTAAGGCTCCCAACGCGCCGGCCCGAAGTGGTCCAGAGGCACGCGCGCATAATTGCGCTGCGGCGCGGGCGATGAATCGCGCGGCGTGGCGGTGATACCGGTGGCCTTGGCGCGCTCCAGAATCTTCAGCCCGGCGTCGGCATTCGAAGCCACGAACAGCAGACGGCCCATGTCTTCCTCGGCCTTGGCCTTCTCGCCCAGCGCGGCGTACGCCCGCACCAAGCCGGAGAGCGCGAAGATGTCGTTGTGGGTCAGATCCAGGGCCTTCTCGAACGCCTGCGCCGCCAGCACGGGACTCTTGGCATCCAGGTAAGCCTCGCCCAAGCTGTTGTAGAGCGATTGCGGATAAAACGGTGGATCGGCATACCCCTTCTGCATGTCGTACTCGCGTCCGGCGGCGTCCGCCAGCAGTCCCAGGCCGACAATGGTATCGCCGGTTTCGCCGCGCGCGATAGCGAACCGCGCCTTCAGCTCCAGCGCTTCGATATCGTATGTATCCTCCCAGTCCTTGTTCTTGTCCAGATCCTTCTTCAGCGCGGCATGCGCAGCGATGCTTTTGGCGGCTTTCTCCAGGTCGCCCTTGCCCAGCCAGGCGCGCCCCTCGCAGTAAGCCTTGTCCATCTTGTCTTCATACACGTCGCGCCAGGGGATGGTCTTGGGGTTCAGCAAATCGTCCCAACGCTCATACTTGATCAGCGCCCGCTGCATGGCCGCGATGCCGCGCGAGTGCGTGCTGTACGTGTTTTCCTTGTTATCCACCGGGTCGAGCGGCGCGTCGATAAGCTGCCGCGCGCCGAAGATGGCCCCCTCCGCCATCCCAAGCTGCTCCTGAATATAGGAAAGGTACGTGCGGTTGTGGGCGTAGTTCCAGTTATTGAACGGGAACGTGAGGCTGGTCTGCATGTACTTCTTCTCCACGCGCGTGGCCGCATCCATGGAGAGCGCCGCCTCGTGCCACATGCCCAGGATGCTGTAGATATGTCCCGGCATATGCTGCGCGTGGCCGATGCCCGGCACCAGGTCGGTGTACGCGCGGCAGCTTGCGAGCGCCTGCTCGGGTTGGTTGTAATCCCAGTTGTGGATGCGGTAGTGGTGCGCGCCGGGATGGTTGGGATCGTGCGAAAGGATCTCGCGGACGATCAGCTCGGCGCCATAGCGCGAGTCGCCCATGGTGACCAGCGCCAGCAGCGCGCGCGCTTCCATGTCGTCGGGATACTTCACGCACAGCGTTTCGAGCTTCTTGATCTTGGCGCGGCGCAGTTCGCGGTAATCGCGATCGCCGCTGTCGTCGCGCACCGGATCGGGCAGCAGGACGGCCTCCTCGGCTTCGATATACAGGCGCTCGCGCTCAGTGACCTTGTCCTTGCGCTTGACGGCTTCACGCAGGAAGTCGGCGGCCCGGTCGCCCTCCCCGCCGCGGCCGCCGGTGGCGCGCGCCAGCCCCCAATAGGCCATGGCATTGTCCGGCTCCAGCTTCAGGCACCAGCGAAAGGAGCGCTCGGCTTCGTAATACCAAAATGAATGCATCAGCGCGTTGCCCTGGTTGAACCACTTCTGGACCTCGGGGTTCTTGGTGGTGATGGGGAAGGGCGCGACCCCGATGCCTTCCATGACCCAGGGTTTTTGGCGCGGGCCGACGTCGAATGCGGCGCCATGCGCCGAGTGGCCCTTGTCGATCGGATCGGCCTGCGCGTAAACGCCGGTACAGGCGGCCAACAGGAGACTGCATGCCAATTTCAAGTACATGGTTGACAGTATAACGCGACTGTCCGTCGCGTTTATGGCAGCACGACCACGCTAGTGGGAGAGTAGGGCACAGGCACCACAGTCACTGCGCCGCTGGCCGGATTCACCAAGTCAACCGCGTTCGCGGTGGAATCGGTGAGAAAAAGTGTCGCACCATCTGGTGAAAGGGCCATGGGGCCTTGAACAGTGCCCGGCAGTTCAATCTTTCGCTCCTCCGCGCCGGTCGCGGCGTCCAGGACAAAAACCGCCTTGCCATTGTTTCCGTAAAGATTTCGCCCGTCCGGCGAGACAGCCAGCGCAATGAACATGGTCCTGAGACTGAACGTGGCGGTCTGCCGATAAGTGGCGGTGTTGTAAACCGAGACCGCCCGATCCGAACCGACGTAGGCAATCGAAGAGTCCGGACTGAAAGCCAGTGGACTCTCAGTGGGCGACGGTATCTGGAACGCGGCGTTCAGGGTGTTATTCGCGGTGCTATAGGCCGCGACGCCATGGCCGAGAGTCTTTCCGTAATTGGGATATACGGAAAACGGCGCCCAGTACGCCGCACCATCAGGCTGCGCGGCGCCCGGGTACCAGCCTATGTGAAGGTTGGGCGGAAGGTTGGGAATGGGCGGCGGCAATGAAGTCATTGCGCCGGCCGCGAGGCTGTACACCTCTCCATACGCGGAATAGATCTGGCCCGCGGCGAAGGCGTATGGGATAAAAGCGGCCGGTAATGTGCCCACAATCCGGTTAAGAGTGGAATCCACGACGCTGGTATTGCAGCATGGATAGCCGGCACTGGCGACGGTAATGCTGCCAACGAAGATGGTATTTCGCTGGGGGTCGGCAACCTCGCCGTTCAGTGCGCTTAAGCCTAACGGGAACGTCGCGGTCACCAGTGCGGTGGATGGATCGATCACCATCATGACGCCCGTGTCGGGATACAACATGAGCACCGTCTCGGAATCGACGAAGATGGCGTCATTCGGAAATCCAATGGCGGTGACTGTTGCGGTTATCGCCAGCGTCAATGCGTCGATTGCCGCAACCGTATTTGCGGGCGCGACGATCTTCGTTCCATCCGGCGAGAGGAGGCTCCCGTATATATAGAGGCCGGAGTAAGTCTGAGATAGCATGGTTTCGCCGGACGAGAAGTCCAGCACCTTAATGGCCTCGGGATCAAGTTCGGCGGGATCGACGGCCACATATATCTTGCTTCCGTCCGGGCTCACGCCGAAGACGCGACTGTGTTGCGACAAGATCTCCTTAGTGAGCTGCAACGTATTGGTATCGTAGTATAAGATATAGAACGAGTTTGTCGTAAGCAGGGTCGTACCCGAGACAATCAGATTGCTGGCGCCCAGATAGGCAGGGGAAGGTTCGCTGGAGCCGAGACTATGGAGGGTCTTCGGGTCGAGTGCCAGGATGTAACCGTCCCATTCGGCCGCAAAAAGCCGCGACGCATCGCTTGAGAAAGCCAGCGAGCCGTAGCCGCCGGCGAGAGTCTGTACTACGTTGCGGCCGGCGACATCGATTTTGACGAGGCCTTTGTTATACAGGGATGCGTACGCATAGCGTCCAGGCGCGTCAAACACCAGCGACACGACCTCGCCGTCCAGAGGGATATTTGCCACCAAGCCGCCGGATTTCGGGTTCAGAATATATATCGAGAAAGGCGGCGCGCAGTCGCCTTGGATGCCGGTGACGGCCTCCCAAACCTGTTTCGTCGCGGGATCGATGGCTAGGAAGTTGCCGCCCGCGGGCACAAAGTACGCCGCCCCGATGGCGCCTTGGGAGGTGTGAAATGGCGCAATCGATCCTGGAGTATCGCACGCGACACCATTGGCTGCCACATATGCGCTTGCGCCCGCAGCCGTATCGGGAACGCCCAGTGACATGAGAGCCGCTAGCACTCCAACAGTACGCATGGCTGTTCCTCGATCCATTAGGGAAGGATAGCACAACTGGAACATGGCGGCCGTATTCTTCGTATATTTGGATGAGTGAGGTGAAACGAATGTTCTGCACCCGATGCGGGATCGCAATTGACGAAAAGGTGCGCTACTGTTCCGCCTGCGGGCACCCCACCAAACTGGCGGAAGCCACGGCGAATCCCTACGCGTCGCCCAGGCTGGCGCTTGACGCGGAGAACAAGAAGATCGCGGGAGTCTGCGCGGGCTTCGCGCGCTATCTGGGGGTGGAAGCGCTGCTAATCCGCATCGTGTGGCTGGCTCTGGCGCTGGGAGCGGGCTTCGGCTTCTTCGCCTATTTGATCGCCTGGATTTTGATGCCCAAGGACGCGCCGCGGGCGACTGCTGCGGCGGATTATGCGCGGCAGAATTAGCGTCTACGCTAAGCTTAACTAATGCACGTTGGGAAATCCTTCATTGCCCCTCTTCTGGCAATATTCACAATCGGCGCCCCGCCGCGCGCGACGGCGCAAAGGGGGGGATTCGTTCCTGGCCAGCACCGTCCGCCCGGCGACCCCGCGCAGATCGCGCACGGCAAGGCGCTTTTCGCCGTGAACTGCGTCTCCTGCCATGGCGTCGACCTCCGTGGCGGCGATCTGGGCGGACCGAATCTATTGCGCTCGCAGGTAGCCCTCAGCGATCAGAACGGCGAATTGATTGTGCCCATCATCCAGGGCAGCCGGCAGGACGAAGGCATGCCCGCCATCCCCATCAATCAGGACGACAGCCTGGCGGTGGCGGCATACATTCGGAGCGTTGTCGAAACCATCGGATCGCAGGGCAAGCCTCCCTCGGTCGGGAAGGAGGCGCCTAGCGTCCTGGTTGGCGACGCCGGCGCCGGCCAGGCTTACTTCGCCGCCAAGTGCGGCAGTTGCCATTCCGCGACGGGCGATCTGCAAGGCATCGCGACCAGAATCACGAACCCCAAGACGCTGCAGACCAATTGGGTTTCGGGCGGCGGACGAAGATTTCGCTCGCCCACGGCGGCCCCGAGCCGGCGCACCGTTACCGTGACGGTCACCCTGGCCACCGGCGAAAAGATTGAGGGCCGGCTGGTTCGAATCGACGATTTCCTGGTTACCGTGGGCTTGGCCGACGGAACCGCGCGCACCATCCGCCGCGACGGAGACGTACCGAACGTGGAGGTCCACGATCCGATGCAAGCGCACCGCGAGCTAATGGCGGTGTACGCCGACAAAGACATACACGACGTGACTGCCTATCTGGTGACATTGAAATGACAATTGGAAAAACACTGCTGGCCGCGCTGTTCGCCGTATCTCCGGCCATACTGACTGCCCAAAGCACGGGCGGAGTGGATCCCGCCGATCTCCTGAAGCCGCTTAAGGATTCCTGGCCGACTTACAGTGGCGACTACACCGGGAAGCGCTACAGCGCGCTCGACCAGATCAATCAATCCACGGTGCCACACCTGACGCTGGCCTGGATGGCGCGTGTGACTCCCGGGAACGGACAGGGTAGCCGCCGTTTCGGTCAGCCGCCCGTCATCGTCGGCGGCGAGGGACCGGGCGACATCAACGTGGGCGGCGGGACGGTCAAAGCGTCCGCGCTGGAAGTCGACGGCGTGCTCTACTTCACCATGCCGGACAACGCCTGGGCGGTAGACGCGCGCGACGGCCGTGAGTTGTGGCACTACTTCTGGAAGACCAAGGGCGGCACGCACATCGGCAATCGCGGTCTGGGCATGTGGCATAAAACCTTGTTCATGGAGACGCCCGACGATTATCTGGTGGCCCTGGACGCGCAGACCGGGAAGGAGCGCTGGCACAAGGTCATCGCCGATCTAGCCGACGGATATTTCTCCACGCCCGCGCCGGTGGTCGTCGGGAATCATGTGCTGGTGGGTACGGGCGACGACATCGACGCGCCCGGCTTCGTTCAGTCGTTCGATCCGGAGACTGGCGACCTGCAATGGAAGTTCTACACCGTGCCGATGAAGAAGGGCGATCCGGGAATGGATAGTTGGGGCAGTTTGGACGCGGCCCGGCACGGTGGCGGGCAGGCCTGGGTTCCCGGCGTCTTCGACCCGGAGACGAATCTCTACATCTTCAGCACGGGCAACCCGACTCCGGCGTTTACCACGGGCACGCGCGGCACTGGCGACAACCTGTTCACCTGCGCAATCGTGGCCTTGAACGTGGATACGGGCAAGCTGGCCTGGTATTACTCGACGTCGCCGCATGACATGCACGATTACGATTCCGCGCAGACGCCGGTATTGGTGGACGCCATGTTTAATGGCAAGATGCGGAAACTGTTATTGACGGCCGCACGCAACGGCTATTACTTCACGTTGGATCGCGTAACCGGCGAGCATCTCGTTAGCACTAAGTACGGGGTGTTTACGAATTGGGCCAAGGGCCTGAACCAAAAGGGCGCGCCGATATACGATCCGGAGAAGAATGCCACGGTGGCGGGATCGTTGGTGTCGCCCACATCGGATGGGGTGACTAACTGGGAGCCGGCTTCTTACTCTCCCGATACCGGGCTGTTGTATATCGCGCAGCATAACGATTATTCGCTGTTTTATCTCCTCGACGTCGACCCGCGCGGATCGATGGGACTAGGCGGGAAGGAAGAAGCCGAGGTCGGATCGGGCGGCAGCTTTCTGACGGCCATCGACTACACCACTGGCAAAATCGCCTGGAATCGCCCTTACTACGGCGAGGGCGGCGGGGGCGGATTGTTGACCACGGCCGGGAAACTGCTATTTGCGGGCGATGGCGCCGGAAATCTGGTGGCGCACGACGTAGCCAATGGGAAGCCGTTGTGGCATACGCGCATCGGCGACGTGACGAATGCGCCGCAGACGTTCATGCTGGATGGGCATCAGTACCTGATCGCGGCAACCGGGGATACAATGTGGGCCTTCCTGCTGTATTGATGGATTAGTAACCACCGAGGTACAGGAGTTGATCGTAATCTACGATGCCGACGTTCAGACGATCCAGCCAGCCGTGCCGGCCCAGCACGTTTTTCACGATGTCAGGGTCGGCGAAGAAGAAGACCAGCGAGTGAACTTCAAGATCGAGCGTCTCGATCATGACTTCATGACCGTAGGCGGCAAAGCGGCTGTTCGCTGTTGCGAAGCTCATCGGAACTCCGCGTTCGACGTCAAGGCCAAGGGCTTGGCCGTAGGTTCGCTGGAAGACGCAATACGCCGCTCCTGTGTCGAGACTCGCGACAAGATCGGCCCGCTCTCGGCCGGCGCTCAACACAACTGGCAGGGTTATGGAATCCGTGCACCCAGCGTATGAATGCCGCTTAGCGAAGCTGACGTTGAAGGCCAAACGCTACCAGCCCCCAAACGGTAGCGGAGGCTCCTTCGGAATCTGCATTAGAAGAGGGTGCTGAACGCCAGCCGCGCGGGCTTGTTGCAGAACGGCCATGGCGTTCTCGCCGTGGCTGACCAGTTGATCTCCTTCGACCGCCACCCATTGACCGGCGTAGCTCGGACCATTCAGTTCAAGCCACTCCCGTTCGCGCCGGCGGGGATTGAACGTCGGCGTAGGGCAGAGTTCGTCTGTCACGGTCACGACCAAGCGCTGCCGTTCCGCGAATGGGAGCGGTTCGAGAGGGCGGAGAACGCCGGACTCGTACACGACTTCCAACTGCTTCGTCATGCCCTCATTGTACCGTGCACGGGCCGGGATGGGGCTTAAGGCGCCACAAAGTCCCAGGCGTAGATCTCGCTGCCTTGCACCTCGCTCACGATCAATAGCGAGCCATCCGGCGTCAGGCCCAGCCAAACGCCTATCCCGCCTTCCACGCGCCGGTAACCGCTCAAACTCGCCACACGCTCAATGCGCCTGTCTCCGATCCGAATCCGATAGACGAATGGATCGTGGGAATAGGCCGTGTCGATATAAACGAACCGGCCGTCCGCCGACCACACGGGATTGTCGCCGAGTTTGCCTTCGGGGGATGCGAACAGTTCGGTCACTGCCGCCGTTCGGCTGTCGTAGAGCACCAGCTTGCGGTTGTCGCGCGTCTGGGCGGCGATATATCGGCCGGAGGGGCAGACCCGCGGTGTCCAGAGACCCGTGGTGCCGGGCAGGTCGGTGGTCTTGCCGGATTTGAAATCGAACATATGCAGTTGGCATGAGGCGGCGATCGGGAAGTCCGGTCCGTTCTCGCCGAAGACCAGTTCGGTCCCTCCCGCGGCCCAATTTGGCGATCCCTGCCAGCCCGGCCATTGGACAGGCTCTTGAGGCTGGCCGCCGGCTGCCGAGACCACGCGAATCTTGGTTGGCTGGTTATACTTGTCCCACCCCATAAATGCGATGCGTTGCCCGTCTGGAGACCACTGCGGCAAAGCCCCATGCAGCGAGTCAGTGGGCAGGGGCCGGGGGCCGCTACCGTCCGCGTTCACCGTCCACAGCGACATGTCCGGGTACATTGCGTAGACGACCCTCTTACCGTCTGGTGAATAGGCGAGCTGCCCGCCCGAGACTCCGGACATTTGGGTGAATGGGAGGAAGCGTCCGATGCCGGCCTCAAGGCGGAGCAACTCGCCGCGGCGGGGCAGCGGGACGTTGGCGAAAACCCTCTTGCCGTCCCGGCTCAGCATGACAGAGTCAACTCGTTCCGGAGGTGTCGCCAATTGGATCGGCGCGGCGTCCCGCCAATCAAG
>Ga0302324_100008236_pt1 | contig 22030 bp, 14 predicted proteins | sample Palsa_T0_1_FD_201949 | JGI IMG/M metagenome (GOLD analysis project Ga0302324, IMG submission 201949) | Peat permafrost microbial communities from Stordalen Mire near Abisko, Sweden - Palsa_T0_1 | ecosystem: Environmental > Terrestrial > Soil > Palsa > Peat permafrost | place: Sweden: Abisko...
AGCCAGCTCGAGCCTCACTCGGTTCGGTGCCAAGTCGCTGCTCCCATCGGCAATTGTCTATTCCGTGATCCAGGAAATGGGGCCCATCATCACCGGCCTGGTGGTAAGTGGCCGCGTGGGCGCTGGAATCGGGGCGCAGCTTGCGTCGATGAAGGTAACAGAGCAAATCGACGCGATTGAGGCGTCGGCCATCAACCCCTACAGGCTTCTTGCAGCCACGCGCATTCTGGCGTGCATCCTAATGCTGCCTCTCCTCACGCTCGCCGCGGACGCCTGCGGCCTCTTCATGGGCTGGTTTACCCAGAGCTTGAGCGGGCCTCTCTCTTTGCAGCATTTCATTCAGGTTGGCTTCACCGGAGCAACTCTCAACGACTTCCTTCCGCCAACATTCAAGACAGCCGTGTTTGGCCTGATTATCGGACTGATATCGTGCTTTCAAGGCATGCGCACGCGCGGGGGCGCCGAGGGCGTGGGCCGCGCAGCAACCAGTTCGGTGGTCCTTTCGTCCCTGTTCGTAATTCTGGCCGACGTGGTGCTGGTGAAATTCATCCTGGTTGTCTTTCCATAACCGCGGTCTCAAGGGATAAATCAAACAAACATGGCTACAACACAGGACATCGCCGTGGGGATAGCGGACAACAGGCAAGACAGCAGTGTGCCCGCGGTGGCTGTGCAGGATGTGCATAAGTCATTCGGGGCCCAAAAAGTATTGAACGGAGTTAGTTTGTCTGTGGCCAAGGGAGAGACGCTGGCCGTGCTGGGGCGCAGCGGCACAGGCAAGAGTGTCTTGCTGAGGCTGATTATCGGCCTTGCCAAGCCGGACTCGGGGTCCGTTCGCATTCAGGGCCAGGAGATTGCGGACATTCCCATGGACGGAATGGGCGAGATCCGGAAAAAGATGGGATTTCTCTTTCAACATGCAGCGCTCTACGACTCACTCACGGTGGGCGAGAACGTTGCATTTCCACTCGAACACCATCGCAGAGACCTTTCCCGGTCACAGCGCGACGATCGGGTCATGCAGCTATTGGGCGAAGTGGGGATGGAAAGCGCGCGGGACAAGATGCCATCCAACATTTCAGGCGGCATGCAGAAGCGCGTGGGCCTGGCGCGCGCGCTGGCTCTCGATCCGCACATACTGCTGCTGGATGAGCCGACAGCCGGCCTGGATCCGATCAGCTCTGGAGAGATCGACGATCTGGTATTGAAGCTGCAAAGCGAGCATCAGATGGCCTCTATCGTTGTAACTCACGACATGCACAGCGCGAAAACGATAGCGAATCGTCTGGCCATCCTGGATAAAGGCAATGTGGTTATCGAGGGCACGTTTGCAGAGCTTCAGCAGAGTGACATCGGGTTCGTCAAGGAATTTCTGAAGCTATCGTAGGAGGATGTATGTCGAGAGTGGCGCGACTGGGAGCATTTATCGTTGTGACGTTGGCAGTCCTTGCCGCCGGAGTTTTCATCATCGGCAGCAAGGAGTATCTTTTCAGCCCGACGTACCAACTGAAAACACAATTCGATAACGTGGCGGGCCTTACCACGGGCGCCGATGTTGAAGTGGGCGGCGTTCATAGCGGGACCGTGCGCAGCATTACTTTGCCGCGCAATCCGCGTGAAAAAGTAAGCGTTGTGATGCAACTCGATAAGTCCACGCAGGACATTGTCAAGAAGGACTCCGTTGCCACAATCGAAACCGAAGGACTGCTCGGTAACGAGTACGTCGCGGTCTCCTTCGGGTCTGATGGACAAGCCGCGGTGCAAAATGGCGACACCATCGACAGCATCCCGCCTCTCGAAATGTCGGCGCTGCTCAAGACAGCCAGCGGCATCCTCGACAGCAGCCAGCAAGCGATCAAGAACACTACCCTGGCGACAGCGCATTTGAACTCGGTAACTGCCAAGATCGATTCGGGGCAGGGAACTGTGGGCGCGCTGGTAAACGACAAAGAGCTTTATAATAACCTGCAACAAAGCACAGCGACTCTGAACTCCACCATGCTCCAGGCACAGTCCGGAGTTACTGACTTCCAGGAAAATATGGAGGCGTTGAAGCATAACTTCCTTCTAAGTGGGTACTTCAAAAAACGCGGATACGAAGATGCCGCGGACCTGGGCGCAAACCGGATTGCCGCACTTCCGCAAGCCGCTCCAACCAAGACATTCACTTACACAGCCAAGGAACTCTTCGACAAGCGCGATTCGGCCAAATTGAAACACCAGAAGGCTCTCAACGATGCAGGAAAATTCCTTGCCGACAACGAGTTTGGAATCGCCGTTGTGGTGGCTTCAACCGGCAAGGAGGGCGATGCACAGGAGGATCTGAAGCTCACCGAAGCCAGAGCCATGGTCATTCGCGACTACCTGGTGGGGAGCTTCGGATTTGACGACGCCGGGCTGAAAACGTTGGGAGAGGGGAAGCAGCCTGACCCGAACTCGGGCGAAGATTGGGGGTCGATCAAGATCGTGATCTTCCCGCAGGGAACGGAAGTTCCGCCCGACCAGCCTTTGCCCGGGGGAAACGCCAACACTTCTGAATCCGGCAAGCAATTTGAAAAAGCGGCGAAGCCCGCGCAACAGAACTAGGAACTGAAGCGTTGAGCTCCGGGGTTAAGTAGTTGGTTCAGGAACGGAGAAGCAATGACAGGGAACAAGCACAATCCTGAAGGGAATTCGAGCGACGGCGGCGAACCGGATCCAGGCCCTTACTGGAGGCGCATGCATCGGGATTGGCGCTTCTGGGTGGGCGCGGTCTTCATGTTTGCAGCGCTGGCGATCTATGTTCTGAGCGGGGATTTATCATGGATTCCGCGCGGACAGCCACGGTAGCCGGCTCACCGGCACCAAGCCGGGCAAATAATCTTGCTTGAGCTTGTATCCAATCGACTGTGATATTCCTCAAATGATGCGTCGGCGCGCCACATGCGCCCGACGGAACGGGTTCGGAGACTCCGACTGTGGCGTACTTGGAGCCTGGGGATGCCGGGCTTGGCCGTAGACAATTTTGCTAATTGGTTATTGATTCACCGAACGCTTGCTCGCATCCGCGACCGGCGAATTGCATCAGGAGGAAAGCCGCATGGAACTGGGAATGATCGGACTGGGCCGTATGGGAAGCAACATGGTGCAGCGCCTGATGCGCGCCGGCCACCATTGCGTTGTTTTCGATCTTCACACGGAGGCCGTTGATGCTCTCGTCAAAGAGGGTGCGGTTGGCGCTTCATCGCTGAAGGAACTGGCCGCGAAACTGAAGGCTCCTCGTGCCATCTGGATGATGGTGCCGGCCGGCGTGGTGGATCCGACGCTCGAGGGGCTGATCCCTCTGCTTGAAAGCGATGACGTGGTGATCGATGGCGGCAACTCGTATTACCACGACGACATTCGTCGCGCCGCCGATCTCAAACCGAAAGGCATCCACTATGTCGATGTTGGAACAAGCGGCGGAGTGTGGGGAGCGGACCGGGGCTATTGCCTGATGATCGGCGGCGATACAGAGGTCGTGAAACGAGTTGACCCGATCTTCGCGGCATTGGCGCCCAGTATCGATGAGGCTCCGCGCACGCCCGGCCGCGACAAGGTGGGCGGCACTGCCGAGCATGGCTATCTGCACTGCGGCCCAAGCGGCGCGGGTCACTTTGTCAAAATGGTCCACAATGGCATTGAGTACGGCATCATGGCCTCGTATGCGGAGGGGCTGAACATTCTTCATCATGCCAATGCCGGCAAACAAAAGCAGTCTGTGGACGCTGAGACCACGCCGCTGCGCCGCCCCGAACTCTACCAGTACGATTTGAATCTTGCCGACATCACCGAAGTCTGGCGGCGCGGTAGCGTGATCGCATCGTGGCTTCTTGACCTGGCGGCAATCTCTCTACTCGATAGCCCGGACCTGAAGAAATTTGCCGGGCGCGTTTCGGATTCGGGAGAAGGACGCTGGACAATTGCCGCTGCCATCGATGAATCGGTACCGGCACCGGTGCTGAGCGCCGCGCTCTACGCGCGTTTCAGTTCGCGCGGAGAAGATGAATTCGGTGACAAGCTTCTGTCCGCGCTTCGTTTTCAATTCGGCGGGCATGAGGAAAAGACCGCCCCAACCAAGGAGAGCGCCTGATGGCCGCTGCAAAATCGGATGCGCTGGTAGTCTTCGGTGTGACGGGCGACCTGGCCCACAAGATGATCTTCCCCGCGCTCTACGCAATGGTCAAGCGCGGCGACCTCACGGTTCCAGTGATCGGCGTCGCCTTCCCCAAGTGGAGCCTGCAACGTCTGCATCGGCGCGCGGCCGACAGCATCAAGCGAGCATGCGGAATCGACAACAAGCGCGCATTCCAGAAACTGCTGTCGCTGCTGAGTTACGTGAGTGGAGATTACACGGACAGCCATACTTTTGCGACCATCAAAGAAGCGCTGGCAGGTGCGCGGCGGCCAGCGTTCTATCTGGCGATTCCGCCTTCGCTTTTCGGAACTGTGATCCAAAGTCTCGGCACTGCCGGTCTGGCAAAAAATGCGCGCGTAATCGTCGAAAAGCCCTTTGGGCGCGACCTGGCCTCGGCCCGTGCGCTGAATCAAGTGGCACGCTCGGTCTTCCCTGAAGACTCAATCTTCCGCATCGATCACTTCCTGGGCAAGGAAGCGATCATGAATATTCTCTATTTTCGTTTTGCCAATACGTTCCTCGAGCCAATCTGGAATCGCAACTATGTGGCCAGCGTTCAGATCACGCTGAGCGAGAAGTTCGGCATCGGAACGCGCGGCGCGTTTTACGAAACAGCCGGCTGCCTTCGCGACGTGATCCAGAATCACCTCTTCCAGATTGTTGCACTCCTCGCCATGGAGGCGCCCGCGGGGCGCGACTTCGGCGACGTGCAGTCAGAGAAGGCCAAAGTCTTTAGAGCGATGCGGGCACTGAAACCCGATGACATGGTGCGCGGCCAATATGCCGGCTATCGACAGGAGCCGGATGTGGCCAGGAATTCCGATGTTGAGACTTATTGCGCCGTGCGGCTGTTCATCGATTCGTGGCGCTGGGACGGCGTGCCGTGGTATTTGCGCTCCGGAAAGTATCTGCCCAACACTGTGACTGAAATCCTGGTGGAGTTGAAACCGCCTCCGCAGAAGCTCTTCGCCGACGCAACTGACCCGTCAACGCGGTCGAATTACCTGCGCTTCCGCGTTTCTCCCAGTGCGGCGGTTGCCTTGGCTGCCCGCGTGAAACTCGCGGGAGAGGAATTCATCGGAGAGCAGCGCGAGCTATACCTGTCAGAGGAACAGACGGGCGAGGAAACTCCGTATGAACGGCTCCTGGGCGACGCCATGAAAGGCGATGGCGCCCTCTTCACTCGCGAGGACGCTGTGGAAGCCGCATGGGTAGTGGTGGATCGAGTGCTCAAGCAGCATCATCGGGTTCGCCCCTACAAACGCGGCACCTGGGGGCCGAAAGAAGCTGACACTTTGATCGCAGCCGATGGTGGTTGGCATAACCCCAACGCGGAGGAATTCTCCGGCGGTTAAGCAACTCGAAGTTGAGTTCCTATCTTACCAACGAAGCTGCCACTTGCCGCCGTGCTTTGATGTGTCCACCTTCGCTCAGCGCCAGAAACGGCCCTTGGAAAGAGTGGATCAGGGCAAGAAAACCTGGACGGACTCGACACCCACAGCCCTCAAATCGCATCGAACCTGATTAGAGTATTAACCGGTTGCGAAATATAAGAGTGGAGTGAATGAAATGTCGCTTGTCACTGTTGTGCTCACCCTCGTTGTTGTCGGTGTGTTGCTATGGCTGATTAACCTCATACCCATGCAGAGCCAGATCAAGGGAATCCTCAATACCGTCGTGGTGATCGCAGTCGTTATCTGGCTTTTGAAGGTGTTCGGCCTTTTCGGGTACATCACGCAGTTCCGTGTCGGACATTGAGAAAGCCAGTTGATGAGAGTCCTGATTTGCGCGCGATTGCGAGCCGGGCACAGACAAGCGGTTTCTTGTACCTGCCGGCGCCCAGACTGTTTCGCGTGTATGCTTGAGCTTGTACCCCAAGTATCTTTTCTCGCCTTCAGCCCTCCGTGCTTTGCTCCAGACGAGCCCCCGTTCAAGCAAGCAACCGAAGCATTGGAGCTGCCATGAGCCTGATCAAAAAGATCGATGTACCAAAGTATTTTGCGGCCCGCCGGGCCTTGAGGCTGGGGTCTATTCGAGGGCTGAGCCGGCCCGGCGGAACCGTGGTCAGCGCCACCGACCCCGCAGGCGCGGGAGCCAGTCCATCGAAGTTTGCAAACGGTCTCTCCCTTGAGCATTCTGCTTCGAGCGCCCTTGTTCCACCCAAAGAGTGACATTTCTGCCATCAAACATCCTTCGTCCTGCTCCGGCTTCGGCATGAGCTTCGGCAAATGATCGTGCCTGTTCGAACATGAAAAATGCGCACGGCATCAGGGCCCGAGTTCCATGGGCGTGGAGCGGTAGAAATGAAATTTTCAAATCGGACGTGGCCCAGTTGGGCGCCTCGCATGATGTGGGTCCGACGCGAATGTCCATGCTGCAATTCGCTCAAATTCAAGCAAGCCGAATTGCGGTCATTCGACAGCCTGCTGAGCATGTTTGCGCTGCGTCCGGTGCGGTGCATGTTTTGCTGGCGACGGTACTACTGGTTTGCGCTGAAAGATGCACACGCGACTTAGATTTGCGATAGAGGATTGCTAGAACCGTGCGTGAGCGGTTACCGCACTTGCTCGGCCTATTGATTCCCGAGAACCGATTCGTAATAACGCACGTATTGCGGCACAACAAGCGAGGCGCAGAATCGCGACTGCGCCGTTTTGCGGCCAGCCTCGCGCATCGCCCGCATGCGCGTATCGTCTTGCAATAGCCCCAATGCACCTTGCGCCATGGCGTCCACGTCGCCCACCGAGTAGAGCAGGCCCGTAACGCCATCGTCGATCAACTCGGGAACTCCGCCCACTCGCGTGGCGATTGAGGGAACCTTGCAAGCCATTGCCTCCAGCGCTGCCAGGCCGAACGATTCCAACTCGCTGGGCATCAGCAGAAGGTCGGCCAACGGGAGCAATTCATTGACTCGCTCCTGCTTGCCGAGAAAATGTATCTTCTCCTGAATATGCAGGTCGCGCGCCAGCCACTCGGCTGCCGATCGCTCCGGACCGTCGCCCACCAGCACCAAGCGCGCAGGGATTTCCTGCAGTACTTGTGCGAAAACCCTGACTACGTCTACCACGCGCTTGACAGGCCTGAAGTTGGAAAGATGCATGAGGATCGCTTCATCCGGGCGCGCCAGCCGTTCGCGCTCTTGCGCGCGTTTTGCCTCGTCCTTGATCGGCGTATAAAGATCGCAGTTGACGAAATTCGGAACCACCTCGATGCCGCGCGTCACGTCAAAATTCTGGATGGTCTTATCCTTCAGGTAGGTGGAAATACTGGTCACTCCATCGCTTTCCTGGATCGCGTAGCGAGTGATGGGCAGGTAGCTGCGGTCAAGGCCTACGAGAGTAATGTCGGTACCGTGCAGCGTGGTCACAAAGGGCAGCCGACGTCCGCGCGCGGCCAGCATCTGCCGCGCCAGCAGTGCGCTTACCGAGTGGGGAATGGCATAGTGAACATGAAGCAGATCGAGGCCATTGAACTCTGCCACTTCCGCCATGCGCGAAGCGAGAGCAAGGTCGTAGGGAGGGAATTCAAATAGCGGGTAGCTGGAGACCGGCACTTCGTGGTAGAAGATGCCCTGGTCGCGGCCGCTCAGGCGAAAGGGTTGCGAGTAAGAGATGAAGTGGACCTCGTGGCCCAGCGCCGCCAGTTCAATACCGAGTTCGGTGGCCACAACGCCAGAGCCGCCGTAGGTTGGATAACAGGTGATGCCGATGCGCATGCAATGCTCCCTAGTAAATGCCTGGAATGAGCCGCTTCGTCGTGCCGCAGTACGACTCATATTGTTCGCCGAAGGCCTGACGCAGGGCATGCTCTTCAACATGGATTCTGTAGAGAAGAGCCATAGTTGTAGGTACCATGACTACCGCGGCGGACAACCAGTTGCGCTCGTGCACGGAAATGGCCACGAACACCAGTAACAGCCCCGAATAGGAGGGATGGCGCACGAATTTATACAACCCCTTTCGATAAACCGTCTGGCTATCGCGAATGGCAACGTTCGCGCTGAACGCCTTGCCAAGCGAGAGGATCGCCGTCCAGCGGATCACGACGCCAGTAATCAAAACAACCACAGCGGCAGTCTTCAGCCAGTGCCCTCCCCCGAACATGTTGGGCGTGGTCGTCGCGCTTATCCATTCCCCGGCGGTGATTGCGGCCAGGATGGTTACCCAAAGAATCGCCATCGATCCGCGATCGGACCTCTTCCCGCCGCCGCTCCGGGTGCGCGTGGCGACGGCGATGTAAATCTCGGAAGCAGTCCAGCCATAGAACAGGAATTCCCATAACAGCGAGATGCTCAACGTGCCTCCTGTCATTCCATCGACCTTGCAAGGATCATGTCCTCATCTTCAGACGCGGCGCCGGCTCTGAAGACGCTATTTTATAGCTGAATTGATGGAAGATTCCGCGTCGCGCGCCGCAAGCTGGGCGAAGCTGATCAGTTCCAGTCCTTCCGTGTTGCTCAACGCCAGCAGCGCCTGTCGCTCGATTTCGCGCGATTTCCGGAGCCGGGTATGCGCATTCGCCAGATCGTCGTCGTTGTAGCCTGGATGGGTGACCAGTTCCCAGGTGCCTGCGGGGATATTTTCGAGCAGGGACCGCAAAGACCATTCATCGAGGGTTCCAGTAGTCAACACGCCGAGCGCCCCGTCCGTTGTTGAAAATCCTTCCTCGGCCACTATGCGCTGGAAGGCCGGTTCAAGCTGCTGCAACATGCTTACCTCCATGCGACGAAAGAGGGGCGCACTGGAAGTGGCGCGCCTGCTCCAGGCCGGCTCAAACGGGTTGCGCACAGCACGAATCCCCGCTGCCCGCGCCGCCCGCAACAGGGGCCGCGATACGGCGGGAAACATATGCAAATGCTTGTGCGTGTCAATATGCGTAAGGGTCAGCCCGCGCCTTTGCAGCAACGCAATCTGTGCGGCAGCCTCCGCTTCGATCTCCGAAGCGCGGATGCCTCCAAGAAGCAGTCGGCGCAGAAACGATCCAGGCTTGGCATCGAATCGCCCTGTCTGCCGCTCAACGAGGCTAGAAATCTCCGCCGCCGGCAGTACAGGCTCACCGTCAACCAAAACGATGTGGCAACCCACGCCCAGCTGCGGAGCTTTCAACGCCAATCCGATGGCCTCGTCAGTAGCCGCTGCCCGCGCCATCAAGGTAGCGCTCGTGAGCACGCCCTTCTGATGCAGCTCAATTACCGTGCGGTTCACGCCGGCAGTGAGCCCAAAATCGTCCGCGTTGATGATCAGCCGCCGCACCGCCCAGTCTATCAACTGAGGGGCACGTGGACGAGCCATTCTCACTGGGAACGGCGCTCAAGAAAGTCGGAATCGTATGTCCGCAACATTTTGGTCAGAAACTGGTAGAAGAGCGTGCGCGTCCCGTCGGATTCGCGGCGCGCCCAGAAGCCCATCGCGGTGCAGTAAACGTAGGCGTCTGTCTGGCTTGAAGCACCTTTCCCGCGCCATTCGGGAGGGGGAAGCGATTTTAGGTCCGGGTCGTTATCGATTGGGTAGCCGAAGAAGCGGTTTTCCAGCCAGGACACACCTTTCTTGTCAGGGGGCGGGAAAGATCCGCTGCGATAGATGTCTGCCATCTTCGCCAGTTCTTTGGGATTTGAGTTGATTGTCATGTAAGCAATGAGAAAAATCCGCGCGTCGCGCTGCATGTAAGTGTTGTATACAGTCTGCGTCGCTTCCGTTTTCGCTGGCAGCAGGTTATCCGCCGCCCAAGAAACGAACTGAGGATTGTAGTGGCCAAACGTGTCAGACCGCCAATTTGGTCTTCCTAAAACGTGCGGACCTCCCGGAAGGAAAACCTCCAATCCTGAAAGTTGCTGAACTCGGCTCAGATCCATGTAGTGCGAAATCTCGCAGAACAAGAGCCGCACCCCCACCACCGAGGAGTTCGCGAACGCCACGCTGCAGGGAGTTTCGTCGAGCGCTTTCCACGTGTCTACCACATCGTCTCGCAGCCTGGCCTGCTCGGCTTTTTGTTCCGCTTTCAGTGAAGCCACCGCGCTTTTCTCGGCCTGCTCCGCACGGTACATCTGGACAAGGGCAAAGAAAGTCAGGCTCAAGAGGACGATTACCGAAACTGCGCCGATGCGTCGATTTCTCTTTCGCCACAACACACCCTTCCGTTCTTCCTGCTCGCTTTTTTGGAGGAACAGCCGCTCCTCCTCATTCAATTCCTGAGGATTGTCCTTCGCGAATTGGAGCGCCTCCGCCAGGCTGGGTCCGATGAGCAATTTGTCTTTGCTGCGCTCCAATGCTGCCGCCACCGGGTTTCTATAGCTTGCATTCCAGGCGAGGTTGTCTTCTCTCACCGGTTCCACCAGTCGGTCATGCGCCAGTTCGAACCAGGGGTTCCCGCCGCGCAAGTCGGTGCGGATAATGTGGCAATGGTCCAGAATGTCCACTGCCTCATTGGGCAGGCCTTCGGTCTCCTTGTCGCCGCGAAACGCCAGGCCGCGCGTACCCGCCGCGGTAATGAGCCGCTCGCCAAACCAGCGCCGAAGCACGCGCTCGGTGACTCCGGACTTCTTTGCCGCGGTCAACGAATCCCGATAGAACTGGGTCAGCGCATCGTCCACGCGCGCATATTTGTCGATATCGTCAGCGTCGATTGTTGTTTTCGTGCGGGACGAGTCCGCGCTGATCCCCGCCCACAGTTGGCGGCAGACAATCTGCAACTGCACCGGCTCCACGTATTGGCCGAGCGCGAACCCTTTGCTGCCCGGCGTTCCGGTTCGAATGCGCCGCAGGTTGTCCACCAGGTTCTCTGCGGCACCGGCGGCAAACGGCATTCCGGCAATCCCAGCCGGCCCCCTGATTGCTTCCAGGGCACTCTCCACACCCAGCCGCTCCAGCCGCATCCGCGTTCGCATGCGGTCGGGTAGCAGAGCGGCATTCGCTTCGATATCGGCAAGGTAGTCTTCCCGCATGGAGAGCAGCAGGCTAAGCTGGGGATAGGTTGCGAGACACTCGCCTAACTGGTCGAAGAACGCCGTGCGCTGCTCAATGAGTTCCGGATGAAAGGTATAAATCTCTTCAAACTGGTCGAAGATGAGCAGGTGCGGCTGCGGTCGCCCCGTGGCGTCGGCGGACAGCACCGCCGCGAAGGCTTCCATGAACGTGCGGCCATGCGGTCTGCCGGGGAAGAGGTTGGCAAGCGCATTCTCAACGTAGAGGTTTGCAGACGACGCATCGGCGCTCCCCGTCACGCGTGCGATGGGGAAAGTCTCAACCCGTTTGCGCCGCTCCAATTCTGGAATCAGGCTGGCCTGCAGCAGAGACGTTTTGCCGGCGCCGGACTGCGCATACAAGAGCACGGCGCGGCGCGCAATCACCAGCGAAGCAAGCTCCCGCGTCTCCGCGGCCCGGCCGAAGAAGTGTTTGCTGTCGTCCTTGGTAAACGACGCGGGACCGACGTAGGGATTTTCAAGCACGGCGATATTCCTTCCATCGCGCCCAAAGATCAGACATGAATTGGTGCGTGTTGCCCCAGTAAATCTCGATGCGCGCGTCCGCGAAATATTTCTGGAAGTAGTCGATCACTTCCTTTTCCTTGGCTTCGTCGCGCTGGCTCGCTTCCAGTTGTACGGCCACATGCAGCATGTTCCAGCGCTGCAAGTCGAGATGGGTGAGCAGGCCGCGCATGATGATTTTGAAATCCAGATCTTCCAGCCGGTAGCCCAGAAACAGAAGCGTGGTGCTGGCCAGCCGCTCATTTACGCTCACGGGAAGGAAATACTCGTAATCGTGCGAGATGCGCGCCATGTAATCGAGATGATCGTCTTCGGTGAGGACCATGGAGAGAAGATCGTCGTCGGTTCCGAACAGATGCAGCACCACTGGATCGTCAGGCGAGGCAGGAGGGTTGAGATCGCGCCGTTCGATCTTCGGATCGCGCCAGGGAACCACCTCCCGCAGCGCCTTGCCCGCTTTGGCTCGAAGCGCCAGCGTCATGAAGTTATCGACATTGGTCGTAATGTAGAGGGGCAGTTCGAGATCGGCCAGTTGGCGGTGGATCTCGCTTTCAAAAAGCTCCAGGCTGGTCTTTGCCCAATCCGCGGCTTCGGCAACCTGCGAGAGCGTCTGCGGCATTCCCGTGGCGGCGGGCAGGCCCATCCGCTTGCGAAACTGCCCCACCAGCACTGACAACAACTGCTTGCGCAGACGCCGATTGTCAATGGTGCCGATGAACTGGGTCACGCGGGGCAGGCTGGTGTCGTCGGGGAAGGGATAGCTGAATTTCGCTGCGAGCTGGCCGGCAAGTTCTTCGGGGCGCGGCAGCATGTCGGCCGTCACGCCTGAACCTAGAAATGGTGTGCAGTCCTTTTCCGCGATGTTTTCAAGAAGCGTTTGCCAGAAGCTTTCACCGCGGGAACCCACGATCATGCCCCGGTTTCCCAGCAACTGGCCCGACCGCAGACGCATGAACAACACCGGAATGGCCGCGCCGGGCAGGCGTGCGGTCATCACCGATGCCCGCGCTGCGTTGGAAGCGCGGTCCACCTGGCCATGCTCAATCAGCGAGGCATAAAAGGCTCTGCTGAATTCGGTTGCTGTGCTGACAGGAACCAGATCCTGCATGGCCAGCACGGCCGGCACGCCGGCGGCAACCAGTTGCGGCGCAAGCCCGCGAAACGCGTCGGAGGGGCTGCGCGTCGCGCCCTGGCAACTGGATAGGTAAACAAGGCGCAGCTTGTCGTCGGCGTTTGTGTCGGCATCGATCAGTTGCCGGCACAGCATGGCGGCAATCTCGGTGTCTTTCACCACTGCGGTCTTGCCCTGCGGATCGCAGAGATAAAGGACGGAAGTTCCGTCCACGTATTTTCCGTGGCCCACGAAATGCAGAATGTGGATTCCCTTGCGCAGCGCCGCCTCAATCGCCGGCAGCGTGCAAGGGCCATCCAGTTTCACCAGCTCGATCTTCGAGTTGCCTCCAACTGCATCCTTGAGCATCTTGAATTCGGCGTCGGGGTCGATCGGGGTGAGTCCGAAGTCCTGGGGATTTGCCGGGCTGGCGATGGCGACAAGAACGCGGATGGGGCGCTTGAGGATGGGGCTGCCGGGAACCCACGAGCCTGCGATGTAGCGCGAGAACGGAGTCGCCTCGAGCGCCGCCACATCGAGCGGCACACCGCCTTCGCCCACGTCGCGCAAAAGCTCCCAGGGGATTTGGTGCAGTTCCGGAGCGCCTTCGTCGATGCGCAGCCGGATGCGTCGTTGCGGCCTCTGCCCGCGCGCATTGGCCCAGGCCGTTTTGAGCGCTTCGTCGGCAAAGAGCCAATGGAACACCGCCTCGCCATCCTGGCCGGATGCAGAGCCGGCTGTCAAGACGGGCAGATCGGCAGACAGAACTCCACGCGGAAACTCCAGGTCGCCGTTAAATGTGATTTCAACCGGATACCCGCTTCCATCTTTCTTCAGGATACGAATTTCGAGATCGGCGTAATCCACGATTGTTTCCCCGCTGGTACCGGCAGAATATCAGTTGTCCCGCTGCTCCGCTGCGTACTTTCAAGGGCCCAGCTGCGAAGAGGAATCAACGAGTCATGAGTTCGTAGATTTCCCGTTCGATCTCGGTGATCGCGATTGGCTTCAGACTCTGTTTCTTCAGCTCGAGATTCAATGCCTCAAGTGGACCCCTCTTCAGAGCCGCCCAGTCCTTGATCCGCCGTTCAGAAGCCGAACGCGCTTCGTCGTACACGATCAGTGCTTGAGCGGGAACTCGACGGTCGGAGCTCTCGGCCATGTTCATCGCTGCGGTCAGCTCCTGATTGGCTGCGTCAAGCCCCAGCTGCGCGCCGTCGGAGTCCTCGACCAATGCATCCACTGCTGCAGACAATTGTTTCGTCTTGGACGTGATCGCATTGTCATTCGAACTGGAGACGAGTTTGTTCAATTGCTCCTTCACCGAGCCGATCTCAGCCAGAGCGCGACGGCAATTCAACGAATCGAGAAACATTCGATAATCGGCTGCAAAGTTTTCCTCGAATTCTACCTGCGTTGCCGGTGAGCGAGGGTCCTTGGCCACCAACAGCAATTCGCGCGATAGAACCTTCCCATCGGCCACCAACTCGACAGAATACGAACCCGGCGCGGCGCGCGGTCCGCGCGGAATGTCGCCCTCTCCATCGTCCGGCTCGTCGCTCTCAGGCACGCCGGAAGTTCCCCACGCAAGGTTCCACACGAACCGGTGCATTCCCGGCGAGGTTTCGAGTTGCTGGGGTTTTGGGAACCAGCGCTCCGCAATCGGCAGCGCCGCATGATTCGCACTGTGCCCATCCGAGGAGGTGATCTGTTGCACCAGCTTCCGATGCGCGTCATAGATCCGAATTACCAGCTTGCTTGTATCTACCGGCAGAAAGTAATCGAGGATGGCTCCATTCGGCGGGTTCTCGGCCGTCGGCTCCTCGGGCGGCAAAGGCGTTCCAGGGAATCCATCATTGTCGATCCGCAGCGCGGTTTGCGGCCGATAGAGGAACGGCGCGGTGCCGCTTGTGTGCGCAGCCAACTGACGCAGAGGCGTAATGTCGTCGAGGATCCAGAAAGAGCGTCCGTGCGTCGCGATGACCAGGTCATTGCCGTGCACGACCAGGTCGCGTATCGACGTGACGGGAAGATTCAACTCGAGCGGTTGCCAATGGTCTCCATTGTCCACCGAGAAATACATCCCGAACTCGGTCCCTGCAAAAAGCAGCCCCTTCTGCCGCGGATCTTCGCGCACCGCGTTCACGAAAGCCGGAGCCGTGAGTCCGGCAGTAATGCGCTTCCATGTTTTGCCAAAATCCGATGTGCGGTAGATGAGCGGAGACTGATCGTCCATGCGGTGGCGCTCGACCGAGGCATAAGCTGCGCCTGCCTCAAAGTGCGATGGATCGATCAACGAAACGCGGCTCCAGGGCTGCATTGACGGCGGAGTCACATTGGCCCACGCCTTGCCGCCGTCGCGCGTCACGGAGATGATTCCTGTATCGCTGCCGGCCCAGATCACATCCTTGTCAATATAAGAAGGCGCAACTGTGGCGAGGGTGCCGTAGCCGCGCGCGATCGCATTTTCCGGCGTGGGGCCGTTCTGCATGGCATCGCCGATTGAACTTCGTGTAGACGGATTCCCGCTGGGCGCCACCGCCTTCACCGTAACCGGCGGAGCCTTTGAGCCCGTGAGATCGGGGCTGATTTGAGCCCAGTGCAAACCGCCGTCTGTTGTCTTCAACACGAATTGCGCACCCAGGTAAAGGGAAGTCTTGTCCACGGGCGAGAAAGCCAGCGGCGGTGTCCAGGGATCGCGATACTTGCGCTTCGCAATCTCCGTGCCGAAGATCGGCACAGGCCACGGCGTAATGTCCTGTGAAAGCGAGCGGCGTCTATCCCAACGCGCCACCGCGCCATAGCTGCCGCTCTCATACAGAATGTCAGGGTCTTTGGGATCGACGGCGATATAGCCGCTCTCGCTGCCGCCGGCCGGAAACCAATCGCGCGGCGTGATCTGCCCATGATCGGTGCGGCTCAGCACCGCCGCGCTGCCGCTGTCTTGCTGCGCGCCATAGACTGTATAGGGAAATCGATCGTCGGTGGAGACGTGATACATCTGCGCAGTCGGTTGGTTATACCAGCTTGACCAGGTCTTGCCGCGATCGAGACTGACCGTAGTTCCCTGGTCCGTGCCGAGCACCAGGTGCGCTCCGTTCGTCGGGTCCACCCAAAGCTCGTGATAATCGTCCCCGCCGGGCGCGCCGCGCAGCACGGCCACGGTTTTGCCGCCATCGACAGAAAACATCAGCGCTACGTTCGGGACATAGATGATGTCCGCGTTGCCAGGGTCGACTGTAATGCGGTTGAAGTACCAGGCTCGGCTCGTCAAGCGCGGGTCTGCGTTTGCCAGGCGCCAGTTTACGCCACCATCGTCAGATACATAGAGCCCCGACTTCATCGCTTCAATCAACGCATATACGCGTTGCCCGTCGGCGCTGGCCGCCACGCCGGTACGGCCCCAGTCACCGTCCGGCAATCCGTGGCCAACGCAGGGCTGCCAGGTCTCGCCACCATCTGTCGATCGATAGATGCCGCTCCCAGGGCCTGCCAGCGGCGCATAGGTGCTCCACGGCGGCCGGTGCGCGTTCCACATGGATGCGAATAAGACATTCGGCTTGCGAATCGCAAGGGCAAGGTCGGCCGCTCCAACATCGGGCCCCTTGTCGAGCGTATGTCTCCAAGTGGCGCCGCCATCGGTGGACTTGTAGACGCCGCGATCCGCGTTCGGCCCATACGCATGGCCAAGCGCACCCACGTACACAACCTCAGGATTACTCGGATCAATGGCGATCTTCGCAATTTGCCGCGTCTCTTTCAATCCGGCGTAGTTCCACGTCTGCCCGCCGTCAATCGATTTGTAAAGGCCCGCGCCGGATGCGAGGTCTGAGCGAATGTCGGTCTCTCCGGTGCCGGCATAAATCACCTTTGGATTCGAAGCCGAAACCGCGAGCGCGCCAATTGAAGCCACAGGCTGTTGATCAAAGACAGGCGTCCATACAGTACCTGCGTCGGTTGTCTTCCACACCCCGCCATCGACTGCGCCAAAGTAGAACACGAGCTCGCCGGGAACCCCGGACACTGCGACGGAGCGCCCGGCGCGAAATGGCCCGATCAGCCGCCACTTCATCTCGTTGAACAGTTGCGGCGAAACGGTCTGTGCTGCCGCGGGAACGGCGATGAGCAGGGAAGCGAGCAATATCGTCATGCGAGGTCCACGCGTGTGCATCCTTCATTCTCCATGGAGCGAATGTATCGCTGTACGAGCTTCAACTTCGAGCATCAATCCTCATCGCCGCTGTCGGGCATACTCTGCGGTTTCCGTTCAAGATTAATAACCGGCAGATGCGCGCCTTCGAGTTGACGATTCAATGCGGGCATGGACGACGATCTTGATTTGTCCCAACGCCTCAGGACTTCTGTTACCTCTTCGCTCGCGTGCGCGATCGCTTTCGACTGCGCAGTGGTCGGTGCGGCGTCTGCCATGCCAACCTGCTCGTACAGCGCGGCCGATTCGCCGGCGACATCGTCGAGCCCAGGCTCCGCTTCGCTTCCGCCAGCCTTCACTCGACCCGCCAGCACTTCGGCGAGTTCTTTGTCGAGATTTTCGATCTCTTCCTTGATCGCCGGCTCCGCGGACTTCATCAACATCCCCAATTGCTCGCGAGCCGAATGGACCTCAAGCGATGCCGTTGCGCTCTTTGAGACCATCGCCGCCAGCTTCACCTGTGCGGCAAACAGGCTTTGCAAATCGGCCGGCGTCGCGTGGACGCGAGGGTCGATTCTGACTGTCAACGGCGCGGTCAGCACTTTGCCTCCCACGGTTAGGCGCACTTTATACGTTCCCGGCAGCGCAAGCGGGCCTTGCGGTGTGCGCGGTGTATCGTGCGGCACAGCCGAAATTGGATATGAGTAGTTGGTTGCAGTCGGCGTAGTATAGCGCAGATCCCAAACCCAGCGATGCATCCCCGGTGTTCCGGGAAGCGTCTTGGGCATGCGCAGCCAGTAGAGCGGAATCAACTGCTTTGATAGCTCCTCCATGGTTGTTTCGGGCACGTCATTGCTCGCATATTTCCGCACCACCTTGCCCCCGGCATCGAGAATTTCCAGCACGACTGGCCCCGTTGCATCTTGCGGCAGAGAATAGTCGATCACGGTGCCGTCGGGCGGATTCTCTCCAGCGGGCTCATCGGGAGGAATTGGAGTATCGGGATAGGTGCTGCGGCGCACGCGATAAGCGCTCCCCGGCTTGAATAGAAGCGCACCCGCGTCCGCTTTCATGTCCGCAACCTGGCGCAGGGGCGAGATGTCGTCGAGAATCCAGAAGGAGCGGCCATGCGTGGCCACGATCAAGTCGTTGTCCTTGATCGTCAGGTCGCGCATCGACGTATGTGGCAAGTTGAACTGCAGCGGTTGCCACCTGTCGCCATCGTCGAAGGAAACCCACACCGCCGTCTCGGTGCCCGCGAACAGAAGGCCCTTGCGCACCGGGTCTTCGCGCACCGTATCCACAGGCGATCCATCGGGAAGTCCGGCAGTGATCGACTGCCACGTTGAGCCGCCGTCGCGCGTACGAAAGATATAAGGATGCAAATCGTCAATCCGCAAACGGCTCACTGAAACAAAGGCCGTGTTGTCGTTGAAGTGCGACGCGCTGATCTGCGTCACCTTGCTCCACGGAGTCATTGCAGCGGGCGTAATGTTCTTCCAGTTCTTGCCATGGTCCTGCGTAACCCACACCAGCCCATCGTCCGTGCCTGCCCACAACCTGTCGATCGACTTGAACGAGGCAGCGACGGAGTAGATAGCCCCCCTGCGCTTGGCTGCGTCCTTGTCAGTGAGCGGCTTCAACGAAGTCGGCTGGCCCGTGTGTTCGCGGCTCAAGTCCGGACTGATTGCCTGCCAGGTCTTCCCGTAGTCCTTCGTCTCGAAGAGCACATTCGCGGCATAGTAGAGGTCATGCGGATCGATGGGCGAGAAGAGAATCGGCTCGGTGCGGTCGGCGCGGTACGCGGGACTGCGCACCGGTATCGGCGTTATATTCTGCACCTGCCCAGTCACCATGTCGTACTTCGAAACTTCCGAGCGCCCGGCTCCGAAGACGATCTCAGGATGCAGCGGATCAGGCGCAACGTATCCATATTCGATGACCGCAACCGGATGCCACTCGCGGAACGTGATCTCTCCGTCGTTGCCCCGGCTCGATATGCACACCGACCCGCTTTCCTGTTGCCCCGCGCACACCTGGTACGGAAATGTGTTGGTGGCCGCAACGTGATAAAGCTGCGCCGTGGGCTGGTTGTACCACGAGCTCCATGTCTCGCCGCGATTCACGCTGACCACCGCGCCCTGATCGCTAACGAGAAGAATGATGTTCGGATTCTCCGGGTTGATCCAAAGGTTCTGGTAGTCGTCGCCGCCCGGTGCGCCGCGCAGGCTCATCCACGTCTTGCCGCCGTCCATCGAGCGCTCCGTAACAATGCTTGCGCTGTAAACCACATCGGGATTCTTTGGATCGACCCTCGGAACGGGCAGATCGCCGCCGCCGATTTTCAGCGCCGGCCTCGGGTCGTCCGTAGCCTTGTACCAGCTCTCTCCCGCATTGTCCGAGCGATACACACCAAGCCCCGCGCCCGAGCCATAGCTGCCCTCTTTAGACGTTGCCAACGTCGCATAAAGCCGGTTTGGGTTGCTGGCTGCAATGGCAACCTGGATGTGCACAACATTCTCCGGCAAGCCAGTCGTCAACTGCTTCCACGTATCGCCGCCGTCAGTGGATTTGAATAGGCCGCCCTTGGTTCCGTCATAGGTATTGCCGTCTTCCCACGGCCCCAGCGTCTCCTCCCAAAGCGAGGCATAAATCACGCTGGGATTGCTCGGTTCGATTTCAACGTCGGCCCCTCCAGTGTTCGCATCCTGATAAAGCACCTTTGTCCACGTCGCGCCACCATCGGTGGACCGATAAATGCCGCGTTCTTCATTTGGGCCGTAAGGATGCCCAAGCACTGCCGCGAACAGCTTGTTTGGATCGTTCGGATCCACCGCCAACGCCGGAATCTGCTCGCCATCGCGCAGGCCGAGGTGCTCCCATGTCTTTCCCGCATCGGTTGATTTATAAATTCCATCACCCACGGAAAGATCAGGCCGATGCAGCCCCTCGCCGCTGGCCACATAGACGATATTCGGGTTCGATTCCGCAATGGCAATCGCGCCGATCGACTGCGAAGCCTGCCCATCGAAGATGGGATTCCAAGTGCGGCCATAGTCGTCGGTCTTCCAAACGCCGCCATCCCCCTGGCCCACGTAGAAGACATTGGGCTGGCTCGAAACGCCCGTCGCCGCGCGCGTGCGTCCTCCGCGAAACGGGCCGATCATGCGCCAATGCATGTCCGGAAGGGGGGCAGCCGTCGCCATTTGCGCGCCCAACACGGGACAAACAAACCACCCCCCGAGCAGGCCGATGGTTAAGGAGCAAATCATCAAAGGACGGAGAAACCGAGGGCAGGCAATCATAATGTGGGGAACTCCAGACGAAGCGAAGTTGTCTCCCATCTTAGAGGGTTGCCGCCGCCCCTCACAATGCCTCAATGCTCAACTCTTCGAGTCGACCCGAAGAATATCGCGGACCCTCCTGTGCAAGACCCTCGGCGTTCGCGCCGCAACCTGGCCTCGGAACATGATTCGACCGGCCGGGCCTGAAGGCAGTGGATAGATCGCATTTTGTGTCAATATGTGTAGTGGAGGGAGAGTATGCGCCTGAGACCCGCGATTTTGGCGGCGATCGCTTGCCTGGCAGCAGCAGGGACGATTGCACAGACCCCCGGCGGATCGCTGCGCGGCGTGGTCGAGGATAGCCAGGGCGCACGCATCGCCTCAGCCTCAATTGCCGTTCGTCTGATTGATTCTTTTCTCCAACGTGTAGCGCGCTGTGAGGATCAGGGAAACTTTCGCATCGACGAGCTGAAGCCAGGAACTTACAGGGTGAGCGTCCACGCGTCCGGCTTTGCCGATGCCGTGGCCGATGTGCCCATCGCAGTAGGTTCCGTTCGCGATATTACGGTAACCATGAAGCCGCCCGCGGTATCTCAGTCCGTAAAGGTTGCGGCACAAAGCTCGTCCATCACCACTCAAGCCATGGATATTGCTAGCCAGGTTCATCAGAGTGTAATCAGTGGCAAGGACCTGGAAGAGTTACCGCTCCCGGCGCGCAGCTTCGCCAATATCGCCTATCTTGCTCCGGGCACCGAACCCGTGGAGCCATCGGATCCAACCAAGGCGCGCATCACTGCTGTTTCAACAGGCGGTAGCTCCGGGTTGAACAACGAGTTATCGGTCGATGGAGGCGATAACTCGGATGATTACATTGGCGGCTTCCTGCAGAACTTCTCTCCCGACTCCATTGAGGAGTTTGCCGTGCGCACCTCGCAGGAGGACGCTGATACGGGCGGCACAACAGCCGGTTCGGTGATGCTCACAACCAAGAGCGGCGGCAACGATTGGCACGGAGACGCCGCGTTCTACGAGCGGGCCGCTGCATTAGACGCTCGGTTTCCGATCGAGAACCCCGCGCCCAATCCAAAGCAGCCGTTTTCACGGCAAAACTACGTCGGAACCGTTGGCGGGCCAATCGTCAGGGATAGACTTTGGTTCTTTACTGCATTTGAGGCCGTCCATGAAGATGCGAGTATCGCATACAGCCCGGCAAGCATCGCTCAATTCAACGCGCTGGCAACGTTGGCTTTGCAGGGATTGATTCCCGGAGTCAGTTCGATCCTCGTGCCCGCCAATGTTCCTATCCCGTTTCGCGATTTTTTCGCATCCGAGCGGTTGGACTGGGCCCAGTCAACAAAGTCTCAATGGTATCTGCGCGGATCAGCCGACACCTACACGACCCACAACGACCTGGTGCAGCAGGGCACGCTGCCATCGACAGGGCTGCTCACGCACAATAATTACTTCAGTCTTGTTATGGCCAATCAATACGCTTTTAGTCCCACGTTGCTGGGGAGAATTCTCTTCAACGCAAGCGGTCTGCACCTGACGCAAACGCGTAACTCAGACCTGGGCTTCGCGCTCGCCTTTCCCTTCAGTTCAACATCGTTGACTGTGTCCGGCTTTGAGACCTTCGGCGACAACCAGTTTGCCACGCCGATCACCTATTTCCCATCCGAACGGAACCAGGAAAAATATCAGTTTCGATATGACCTGAGCCAGGAGCATGGTCTCCAGGCAATCAAGGTTGGCATCAACTTCATCCACGAACCTGTGCTTGGAGGCGCATTCCCTGGGAGTTCGGAGACACTCTACCAATTCCCGCAGGACCCGACTTATTACTTGA
>Ga0302324_100008240_pt1 | contig 22027 bp, 19 predicted proteins | sample Palsa_T0_1_FD_201949 | JGI IMG/M metagenome (GOLD analysis project Ga0302324, IMG submission 201949) | Peat permafrost microbial communities from Stordalen Mire near Abisko, Sweden - Palsa_T0_1 | ecosystem: Environmental > Terrestrial > Soil > Palsa > Peat permafrost | place: Sweden: Abisko...
AGGAATTCGAGGAGAATCCCGAGCTCGTCCGGGGTATCATCGCGGAAGGTTGCGAACGCGCGCGCGCGGCGGCGCGCGATACGATGGATGCGGTTCGTCAGGCGATGGCACTGAACTACCGTTGAGCTCCTGCGGAGATCCGATGAAACCCGACCTCACGCTCGTGCCGAACACGCCGGCGCCTCCGCAGGCCGCCGCGGCGCCGATGCACAACACGCAGACCGAAATGCCCTTCGCGGTGGTCGAGGGTCAACCGGTGACCGAGCTACCGCGCGACCTGTACATCCCACCTCAGGCTCTCGAGGTGTTTCTGGAGGCCTTCGAGGGCCCGCTCGATCTGCTGCTCTATCTGATCCGCCGTCAGAACCTCGACATCCTGGACATCCCGATCGCCGAGATCACGCGACAATACACGCGTTACATCGAGCTCATGCAGGTGCTGCAGCTCGAGCTGGCCGGCGAGTACCTGCTCATGGCGGCGACGCTCGCGGAGGTGAAATCGCGCATGCTGCTGCCGCGCGCGCCGTTGGCGGAGGCGGGCGAGGACGCGGATCCGCGCGCGGAGCTGGTGCGCCGTCTTCAGGAGTACGAGCGCTTCAAGCGCGCGGCCGAAGGCATCGACCGGATCGCGCGCCTCGAGCGCGACACGTGGGTGGCGACGGCCGAGCTCGTCGATCGCAAAGTGACGCGCATCGCGCCGCAGGTGACGCTGCAGGAGATGCTGCTGGCCTTCCAAGAGGTGCTCGCGCGCAGCGACATGTTCGCGCACCATCACGTGCAGCGCGAGCCGTTGTCGGTGCGCCAGCGCATGAGCGATGTGCTGTCGGCGTTGAGTTCGAGTTCCTTCTTGGATTTCGTGCGTCTGTTCCGCCCCGAAGAGGGGCGTCGAGGCGTCACGGTCACTTTCGTGGCCGTCCTCGAGCTGTTGCGTGAGGGATTGATCGAGATCGTTCAATCCGAAGCCTATGGACCCTTGCACGTGCGTCTCGGCAATCCGGCTCGACACTTGAAGCTGGTGGCCGATGACGATGCCGGCACCGCTGCCGCGGCCAACGACGAACTTTCGAGAAGCCAATGAACGACCAATATGTACGCAACGTGATCGAGGCCGCGCTGCTCGCGGCCGGCCGCCCGCTCGCCGCCGATGAGCTGGTCGCATTATTCGACGAACGCGACGGATCGAACGCCGACGAGGTGCGCACCGCCATCGCCGCTCTGCAGGCCGACTACGAAACCCGCGGCATCGAGCTGGTGGAGGTTGCGAGCGGTTATCGCATTCAAATCCGCTCGGCCGTCGCGCAGCCCGTGTCGCGCCTGTGGCAAGAGCGGCCGACCAAGTACTCGCGCGCCTTGCTCGAGACGCTCGCGCTCGTGGCCTACCGCCAGCCGATCACGCGGGGAGAGATCGAGCAGATTCGCGGCGTGACGGTGAACCCGAACATCATCAAGACGCTGCTCGAGCGCGGCTGGATACGAGTCATCGGACATCGCGACGTCCCGGGTCGTCCCGAGCTGCTCGGCACCACGCGCGAGTTCCTCGATTACTTCGGCCTGCAGAAGCTCGACGACCTGCCGACGCTCGCGCAGCTCAAGGAGCTCGAGAATCTGCGCGTGCAGCTCTCCTTGCCCGGCGCCGAGCCCGCGGTCGAATCGACCGAACCGGCCGCGGCCGAAACCGGATCCAACGAGACCTCCACCGCGGCGGATGCGGCGGAGTCGGCCGACGAGGAGGAGCTCGAGGCCGCCCAGGCCGATGAGCCTCGTCCGCAAGGACTCGTCGCCCGCCCGGCCTCCGACGACGCGGATTGATGCCGCCTCGCTCGCCACGCGCGGAGCCCGAGGGCCGGCGGCGGGCCGAACCCACGCGGGTCCAAAAAATCCTGTCCGCGGCGGGCGTCGGCTCGCGGCGCGAGGTGGAGCGCTGGATTCGGGAAGGGCGCTTGCGCATCAACGGCGAGCTGCCGGCGCTCGGCGCACGCCTCGGCGAGCGGGACCGCGTCACCCTCGACGGGCGTCTCGTGCGGCTGCACGCCGCCTCCGGCGAGGGGCACGTGCTCCTCTATCACCGCGCGCCGGGCACTCCGCTGGATCTGCAGGAAGCCACCTCGCGGGCAGCGGAGCAGCTCGGCGTGCCCCGCGCGCGGGGCCGCTGGCTCGCCATTCAAAGACTGCCGCCGGTGGACGGGGGCCTCGAGCTCCTGACCGACGACGGGTCGCTCGCGCACAAGATCTCGCGCGGCCTGCACGCGCTCACCACCGACTACGTCCTGCGCATGCGCGGAGCGCTGAGTGATGCCCTGGTAGAGGAGTTCCGCGCCGCAGTCGAGTGCGAGGGCGAGGCCATGACCATCATCGCGGCCGAGGCGCAGTACGGCGGGGGTCAGAATCACTGGCTCAACGTGACGGCGCGCGCGACGCGTTCGGCCCAGGTGCGTCACTGGTGGGGCGCGCGCGGCTTCATCGTGAGCCGGCTCATGCGCGTGCGCCTGGGGCCGGTGCAGCTGCCGCGCGACCTGCCGCGCGGACGCTCGCGGGCACTGCCGCCGAGCGAGCGGCGCGCTCTTCTCGAGGAAATCGAGGCGGCCTAGCCGGCGGCGCCTAGCCTTCCGGCTTCGGCTGGGTCGAGGCGAGGAGCTCGCCCAAGTATTGCTGCCACACTTGAGCCCAGCTGTGCGTGCTGTGCCCGTGCGTTTGATCGGAGGCGGGCAACAAGATGAAGCGCGCGTTCCTGATTTTTTTGACCTCGCGTTCCGCGATGCCGAGATCCGGCGGGTTGACGAAATCGTCGGCGGAATTGATCCACGTGACGCGCGTCTGGATCCTGTCGAGAGCGCCGGAGGGGTCATAGTCGCGCGAGGCGTTGACCTGGTAGAGCAGATCGTTCGCATCGAGCTCGGGAATCTCCCGGTCCATGTACACCTTCAGAAACTCATCGGCGGCATCGGGCGTCGGCAGCGCGGTCTGCATCTGGATGGGCGCGCTGCCGGCGATCAGCATGAAGCCGGCCGCAGCGTGCAGTGCCTGCATGGGCTCGCCGCGGTACTCGCCCTGCAGCCATTCGGGGTCCGTGCGGATCGAGTCCATCACGAGATCGCGCCACACGCGATTGCGGCCGGCGATCGGCACGGGAAGACAGGCGAGCGGCATCGCGGCATCCATGAAACCCGGATACTGCTCCGTCCAAAGCCATGTATGCATGCAGCCCATGGCGGTGCCGAGGATCAAGCGCAGATGATCGACACCCAAGCTCTGGGTCAAGAGGGCGTATTGCGCGGCCACCATGTCCTCATAGTCGTATTGAGGGAAGTGTGCATGCAGGCCGTCGCTCGGCTTGCTCGAGGCGCCGTGTCCGAGGGCGTCCGGCAGGATGATGTAGTAGCGCGCCACATCGAGAAGCTGTCCCTTGCCGAACAGCACGCCGGCGAATCGAGGTGCGAGAAAGCTGTGGCCCGAGCCGCCGATGCCGTGCAGGAGAAGCACGGCGTTCGTCACCCGGCCGTGCTCGTCGCGGTGCGGCTTGCCCAAGGTCGTGAAATGCAAGCGCACCTCCGGCAACGCCTCGCCGGAGGCGAAGCGAAAATTCGGTATGACGTAGTCGCCCTCGAGCGTCCGGACCGCGGGCAGCGGCGGCGGGGCGGGTTGCGGCGAGTCGGCGAGCAGCGCGCGAGGGGCGATCAGCACGAGGAGCGCGGCGCAGCGCAAGCCGTGTGCGACGATCCATCTCATTGCGCAGGGATCATTGCGCATCGAAATACTGGCCGTCGATGCCGCGACCCTGGGAGCTCAGCAGATACAGGAACGGCGCCGTCACTCTACTCGGTGACGGCAGGCTGTTCGGATCCTCGGCTGGATAGGCCGCGGCGCGCATGGCCGTGCGCATGCGTCCCGGATTGACGCTGTTGATGCGGATGTTCCGCTCGCCCTCGAGCTCCTGCGCGAGCAGGATCCGCAGCGCCTCGAGTCCCGCCTTGGATACGGCGTAGGCGCCCCAGTAGGCGCGCGGCTTGCGCGCGACGCTTGAGCTCACGAAGATGACGGAGGCGTCGGGGGACTTGCGCAGATTGGGGAGCAAGACCTGCGTGAGGATGAAAGGGGCTGTGAGATTGACGTGCAGCACCCGGCACCAGGTGGGGACGTCGTATTGCTCGAGGGGCGTGCGGTCGCCGAGCAGCGCGGCCGCGTGCACCAGCCCGTCCAGCCTGCCGAATTCCCGATCTATCGTCTCGGCCAACCGGTCGTAATCCGCCGCCGTTGCGCTCGCGAAATCGAGCTGCACGATGGCGGGTTCGAGGGCGCCCAAGGCGACGATCTCATCGTACAGCCGATCGAGCTTGGTGCCGTTGCGGCCGGCGAGCACGACGCTCGCGCCCGCGCGTGCGCATTCGATCGCGAGCGCCCTTCCGAAGCCGCCGCTCGCTCCGGTGACGAGAATCGTGCGCCCCGACAGGTCGACGGGCTCAAGTGTCGCGGGTAATTCTTTCGCCGGTGACTGCATCGATGCTCCGCTCATTGCCGGCGCGCGGCGCGCCGTGCCGTGCTCCAGGCCAGATACAAATCGCGCAGAGGCCGAGAGCCCCCCCGTCGGCCGCCCGCTTGCCGCGCGCCGAGCGCGGCAAGCACGAGCAAGTGCCGCATCGGTTCGTGCTCGGAGCGCGGCAGGGCCTCGGCAACCCCTGAGCAATACCGCACCGCGCGGCCGCGCAGCTCGTCCAGATAGGATTGTAAATGAAGGGGCGGCTCCGCGGCGCAGAGATCCGCATCCTCGACGTTCGACGCGAGCAATTCGTCGACGGGAAAGACCACACGGCCGAAGCGGGCCGCGCGCCCATAGCTCGAGAGCGCATCGTTGAGATACAGAGCCGGGGCCAGCGCCGATTCGGCGCGGTGAACCGCCTCGGCGAGGGCCCGCGGCGGCGTGGCGACGCCCGGCTCGTCCGCGAGCCGTGCCGCCACCGCGAGCGGCTCGGCCCATAGGGCCGCCGCGTGCGCTTCGAGCTCCGCGGCGCGCTCGAGAGGCGCGCCGCCGATCTGCCGCGCGGTCGCCTCGAGGGTTTTTTCGAGGGGCGTGAAATCCACCCCGCCCGCGCGCGGCAGTGCGGCGAGATAGCGGCCTATCGGATGCAAGGGCGCTCCGCGGCCCAGCCGCTCGATCTCCTCGCGCCACCAGGCGAGCTTTGACTGCGCCGCGGCGAGCTCGATCGCAGGATCGAGGAGCGCGCGCCATTCACCGAGCAGCGCATAAATGCCGAGAAGCGGCTCGCGCATGGCCGGTGCGGCGAACAGCCAGCTCCAGTATCGCGGCGAGCCCGCCGGTACCGCACGGGAGGAGTCCTCAAGTCTCCTCGGATGAGCCGGCATCGGGGACGGAGCGCGTGTCGTTGGGGCCGGCGACGCGCGGCACGCGCGTCAGGGTCTCGACCGGTTCGATCAGCTCGAGCTCGCGATTGACGCGCAGCCCGAGCCCCGGAAAGCGACGTGCCGCGGGCATCACTTGCTGCTCGAGAGAGCCCACAGCCTTGTTGAAGGAATCGACGCTCGCACCCAGCGATTTGCCGAGCTTCACGAGGTGATCGCCGAACACGCCCAGGCGTTTGTACATGTCCTCGCCGAGCTTGCGAATCTCGGCCGCGTTCTCGGCGAGCGCTGCCTGTTTCCAGCCGAGCGCCACCGTCTTCAGCAGTGCCACCAGGCTGGTCGGGGTCGCGAGCATGACGCTCTGGCGGAGCGATTCATCGATGAGGTCGGGATTTTCTTGCAGCGCCGCGGAAAGGAACTGATCTCCGGGGAGGAACAGCACGACGAAATCCGGGCTGTGGTCGAACTGCGCCCAGTACTGTTTCGAGGCGAGCTCGCGCACGCGCGCGCCCACCACCTGCGCGTGCCGCTTGAGCTCGCGCAGGCGATCGTCCTCGGTTTGCGCCTCCACGGCGGCGAGGTAGGCGTCGAGCGGTGTCTTCACGTCGACGACGATGTCGCGCCGTTCCGGCATATGCACGATCATGTCCGGGCGTATCGCGCCCGAATCCGTCAGGTGATAATGCTGCTCCGTGAAGTCGGCATGCGCGCTCATACCCGACAGCTCCACCAGGCGCTTGAGCGTCATCTCCCCCCAGCGGCCGCGTACGTCGGGCCGGCGCAACGCGGTCACGAGGTTGCGCGTCTCGCGCGACAGGACGTGCTGTCCGGTCGTCAGCAACTCCATCTGGCTCTTGATGCCCGCGAAGGCGTCGATGCGCTCGCGCTCGATGCTCTGGATCTGCGACTCGGTCCGGCCGATCGCCTCGCGGATCGGCTGGATGAGGGTCTCGATCGCGGCCTCGCGTTCCTTGAGGGTCGCCGCGGCGTCCTGCCTGTCGCGGTCGAGCCGCTCGCGAGCGAGCTGCAGGAACATCTCGTTGTTGCTCGAAAGGCTCGTGCGGGCAAGCTCGCCGAAAACCGCTTGCAGCTGGTCGCGCATGCGAGCGATGGCGCCGTCACGCTCGGCCGCCGCGTTCTCTTCGGATTTGACTTTGACGCGTAACAGCTCGAGCTCGACGCGCACGGCATGGTCGCCCTTGGCGCGCCAGAGGAGCGCCGTCATAAAGCCCAGTGCGCAGCCGCCGATCCCGGCCAGAAGCACGACCCAGAGGCTGCCGCTCATGGATCGCGATCGAGCCAGCCGATCAGATCCGCCGGCCGCTCGATGGCTCCATCCCCGCCCCAGGCGTGCCAATCCTCATCGGCGCCGAGATACCCGTACACCGCGACGAGCGCGCGCATCCCTGCCGCATGCGCCGCCTGCACGTCGCGCTGCGCGTCGCCCACGTAGATGCACGCATCGGGGGCTGCGCCGGCGAGCTTCGCCGCGTGCAGCATGGGCAGAGGATGCGGCTTGCGCTCGTTCAGCGTATCGCCGCTCACCACGCACGCGAAGCGCGCGCGCAACCCGAGCTGCTCGAGCAGGGTGTCGGTGAGGCGGGCCGGCTTATTCGTCACGATCCCGACGGCAAGCCCGCGCCGGGACAGTTCGAGGAGCACGCGGTCCATGCCCTCGAAGAGGCACGTCTCGGCGGCGAGACGCGCGCCATAGAGGTCGAGAAAGCGGCGCTGCAGGAGCGCGAACCGCTCCGGGTCGGCCTCCGGAAAGCCGATCTGCACGAGACGCGAGGAGCCGTGACTCACTTGGGCGCGCACCTCGGCGAACGGCAAGGGCGCAAGGCCGTTCTCGAGCCGCAGCGAGTTCAACGCGCCGACCATGTCGGGGGCGGTGTCGAGCAGAGTGCCGTCGAGATCGAACAAGATCGCCGTGAGAGCCAATCAGGCCTCCCGCCGAAAGTGCGCGAGATAATTCACCGTCGCGTCGGCCGAGAGCCGAAATGCGCGCGTGAGCGGGTTGTAGGAAATTCCGGTCACATCCTTGAGATCGAGGCCCGCCGCGCGGCCCCAGCGCGCGAGTTCCGAAGGGCGGATGAATTTCAAGTAGTCGTGGGTCCCGCGCGGCAACACCCGGGCGATGTATTCCGCGCCGATGATCGCTACGGCGAACGCCCGCGGATGGCGATTCAAGGTCGACACGATGACATCGCCTCCCGGCCTCACCAGGGCCGCGAGCGAGACGAGCATGGCCTCGGGATCGGGGACGTGCTCGAGCAGCTCCATGCAGGTGACCGCGTCGAAGTCCGCGGGATGCTCGCGCGCGAGATCCTCCGCCGCCACCGCCCGATAGTCGAGCTCGACCCGGCTCTCGAGCGCGTGCAGGTGCGCGACGTCGAGACACGCCTGGGAGAGATCGATGCCGAGCACGCGCGCGCCCGCGCGGGCCATGGCCTCGGCAAGAATCCCGCCGCCGCAGCCGACGTCGAGCACCCGCGCGCGCGCGGTCGTCGGCGCACCTTTTCCCGCGAGCGAGACCACGCGATCGACGTACTTGAGGCGCAGCGGATTCAGATCGTGCAACGGCTTCGAGGGGCCCTCTGGATCCCACCAGCGTTGCGCCATGGCGTCGAACTTGGCGACTTCCGCCGCATCGACATTGGAGGAGGGGGCGGAGCTCATGTCGCCGCCATCCTCGCGCGTGCCTCCGCCGCTTTCAAGCGAGCCGCGAGCTCGGGCCAGTCAAGGCGCGTGAACTGTCCTTCGCTGAGCAATTGCCGACCCGCGACCCAGACATCGCTCACGAGATCGCGTCCCCCGGCGAGCAGCACTTGAGAAAGCGGCTCGAGCGCCGGCTGCATGGCGGGTCCCCCGAGATCGAGACAGCACAGATCCGCCCACTTGCCCACCTCGAGCGTGCCGATCTCGGCATCGAGCCCGAGCACCGCGGCACCGCCGCGAGTCGCCGTCTCGAGCACCTCGCTCGCGTGGAGCACCGGATGCTCGCTTGCGATGCGGCCGTGCAGCGCGAGGACCTTGATGTCGCTCCACAAATCTTGAGCGGCGCCCAAGGATTCGCCGTCGCTCCCGAGGCAGAGACGCATGCGCGCGGCGACGAGCGCCTCGATGGGCGGCAAGCCCGTGCCATGAGCAAGATCGGCGGCGAGGCACAGCGCGATGCCGGCCCCGGCGCGACGCATGAGCTCGATCTCCGCCTCCTCGAGGTTCACGGCATGGACGGCGATCAGCGCCGGCGTGAGGAGCCCCAGGGATTCGAGCCGCGCGAGCGGCCTCATGCCGCGACGGGCCACGCATTCATCGATGTCGCGCCGCGAGCGATTCAGCGCGACGACGATACCCGCGTCGAGCTCGGCCGCCAGCGTGCTGATGCGCGCAAGCGTCGCATCCTCGAGGCTGTGGGCGTGCAGGGGCGCGAATACCGTGGAAATGGAGGGATGACCCTTGTATTCGTCGCGCAGATTGAGCGCGCGCGTCAGGTACTCCGCGGGGCTGCGCGCCCAGGCGCTTAGGTAAGCGGCCACGGGCAGGCCGATGACCGCGCGCAGACCCTGCGCGACGGCAGTGCGGGCGGCCTCGCCCGGAAAATAGCCCACGTCGCAAAATGCCGTCACTCCCGCCTTCAGCATGTTGGCAACGGCGACGGCGGCCAGATCCTGCGAGAACGCCGGCGCGGCGCCCCCGCCGGGCAGCGTTCCGATGCGCGTATGCGCATTGACCAGACCGGGCATCAAGAGATGGCTCGGCCGCTCGAGAGAGACGCGCGGGGCATAGCGCTCGGCGGCCGTATGCGTCGGCACGATCTCCAGAATCCGGCCGTCTTGCACCACCACGGTGTGCTCTTCCAGGAGGTCGCGCCCGCCGGACATGGGCAGTATCCAGCGCGGCGTGATGTGCATGTCGGAGGGCACTCTCGGCATGGCGGCGAGTATATCGGCTAATCCCCGTCGAGGCTGAAGACGGCAGGGGATCTATGCTAGAATTCGCCGATGTTGAGACCCTGTCTCGCCTCCAACCAACCCGCTTAATTTGTAGCCCGAGGAATCATCCGGACTCGCGCATATGGCCGAGATCGCACGCGAAATATTGTCCGTAAATCTCGAAGAGGAGATGCGGAAATCCTACTTGGATTACGCCATGAGCGTGATCGTGGGCCGCGCCCTGCCCGACGTGCGCGACGGCCTGAAACCGGTTCACCGACGCGTGCTGTATGCCATGCGCGAGCTCGGCAACGACTGGAACCGGGCCTATAAGAAGTCGGCGCGCGTGGTGGGTGATGTGATCGGTAAGTATCACCCCCACGGCGATGCGTCCGTGTACGACGCCATCGTGCGGATGGCGCAGCCGTTCTCCATGCGCTACCTGCTGGTGGACGGCCAGGGCAACTTCGGCTCGGTCGACGGCGATCCGCCGGCGGCGATGCGCTACACCGAAGTGCGCATGTCGAAGCTCGCGGGCGAGCTGCTGGCCGACATCGACAAGGAGACGGTCGACTTCGTCCCGAATTACGACGAGTCGGAGAGCGAGCCCGCGGTCTTGCCGACCCGCGTCCCCAATCTCTTGATCAACGGCTCATCCGGCATCGCCGTCGGCATGGCCACCAACATCCCGCCGCACAACCTGCACGAGATCGTGTCCGCCTGCATCGCGCTCATCGAGAATCCGGACGTCACGCTCGGCGAGCTCATGCAGTTCGTTCCGGGGCCGGACTTCCCGACCGCCGGCCTCATCAACGGTGCGCAGGAGATCGTTCTCGCCTACAAGACGGGCCGCGGGCGGCTGCACGTGCGCGCGCGCACGCACATCGAGAACGTCGGCAAGGGCGATCGGCAGGCGATCGTCATCACCGAGCTTCCCTATCAGGTCAACAAGGCGAAGCTCATCGAGCGCATCGCGGACCTGGTGCGCGACAAGCTGATCGAGGGTATCTCTTCGGACGGGTTGCGCGACGAGTCCGACAAGGACGGCATGCGCGTCGTGATCGAGCTCAAGCGCGGCGAGGTGCCGGAGATCCTGCTCAACAACCTGTTTGCGCAAACGCAGATGGAGCAGGTGTTCGGCATCAACATGGTGGCGCTGGTCGACGGCCAGCCGCGGCTGCTGTCCTTGAAGGAAATGCTCGACGCGTTCCTGCGTCACCGGCGCGAGGTCGTCACCCGCCGCACCGTTTACGAGCTGCGCAAGGCGCGCGAGCGCGGCCACGTGCTCGAGGGGCTCGCGATCGCGCTCGCCAACATCGACGAGATCATCGCCGCCATCAAGGCCTCGCCCTCGCCCGCGGAGGCAAAGGCCGCGCTCGTCTCGCGCGCGTGGAACTCGGGCGCGGTCCCCGAGATGCTGGCGCGCGCGGGCCGCATCAGCACGCGTCCCGACGGGGAGTCGGCGCCGCTCGGCCTGGTCCCCGGCGGCTATCGGCTGACGGAAATTCAGGCGCAGGCGATCCTCGACATGCGCCTGCACCGCCTGACCGGGCTCGAGCAGGAAAAGATCATCAAGGAGTTCGAGGAGCTGCTCACGCTGATCCGCGACCTGTCCGATGTCCTCGCGCGCCCGGAGCGTCTGCTCGAGGTCATCCGCAACGAGCTCGAGGCGATCCGCGAGACCTTCTCCGACAAGCGCCGCACCGAGATCATCACGACGCACGAAGACCTCACCATCGAGGATTTGATTTCCCCCGAGGAAGTCGTGGTGACCTTGTCGCACGGCGGCTACGCCAAGGCTCAGCCGGTCTCGGATTATCAGGCGCAGCGCCGCGGCGGCCGCGGCAAGGCCGCTACCATCGTCAAGGACGAGGATTTCGTCGACCGGCTGTTCGTGGCGAACACCCACGACACGCTGCTGTGCTTCTCCGACCGGGGCAAGCTCTACTGGCTCAAGGTCTATCAGCTCCCGCAGGCGAGCCGCGGATCGCGCGGCAAACCCATCGTGAATCTTTTGCCGCTGCAGGAAGGCGAGCGCATCAGCGCCATGCTGCCGATCAAGGAGTTCGAAGAGAGCAAGTTCGTGTTCATGGCGACGAGTTTCGGCACGGTGAAGAAGACTTCGCTCGCCCTGTTCTCCCGGCCGCGCGCGAGCGGCATCATCGCGGTGGCGCTCGATCCCGGCGACAAGCTGGTGGGCGTCGCCATCACGGACGGCAGCAAAGACATCCTGCTGTTCACCACCGCCGGCAAGGCGATCCGCTTCATCGAGGACGAGGTGCGGCCGATGGGTCGCGAGGCGGCGGGCGTGCGCGGCATCAAGCTCGCCGAGGAGCAGCGCGTAATTGCGCTGATCGTCGCGGAGCCGGGCTACATCCTGACCGCCTCCGAGAACGGTTTCGGCAAGCTCACGCCGCTCGAGGAGTTCCCGACACACGGCCGCGGCGGCCAAGGCGTGATCGCGCTGCAGATCACCGATCGCAACGGCCGCATGGTGGATGCGCTGCAGGTGAGCATGGATGACGAGGTCATGCTCATGAGCCAGAGCGGCGTGCTGGTGCGCACTCCCGTCAAGGAAATTTCCGTCGTGGGCCGCAACACCCAGGGCGTGCGTCTGATCCGTCTGGAGGAGGGCGACCAGCTCTCCGGCCTCGACCGCATCGCCGGCGAGCCGAGCGGCGGCGATCCCGCGGCGGACGGTGCCGATGGTGATAGTGCCGACGGCGAAGCAGACGATTCGGGCACGAGCTCCGGCGATCCCACCGCCTAGCCGGGCCGCAGCCGCGATGCGTTCCTACAACTTTTCACCCGGCCCGGCGGCGCTGCCTACCGAGGTGCTGGAAGAGGCGCGCGATCAGCTGCTCGACTGGCAGCACTCCGGCATGTCGGTCATGGAGGTGAGCCACCGCGGCAAGGCGTTCATGCACGTCGCCGAGGAGGCGGAGGCGAATCTGCGCGAGCTGCTCGCCATTCCGCGCAACTACAAGGTGCTGTTCATGCAGGGCGGCGCCTCCGCGCAGTTCGCCCTGGTGCCGCTCAACTTGAGCCGCGCCGATTCGGTGGCCGACTACCTCAACACGGGACACTGGTCGAAGAAGGCGATCGCCGAGGGGCGGCGCTACTGTGCCGTGAACGTCGCCGCGGATGCGGGGGGCGAGTATTTGCGCGTGCCGCCGCAGCGCGAGTTCAAGCTGAGCAGCGAAGCCGCCTACCTGCACTACACGCCGAACGAAACGATCAGCGGCGTGGAGTTTCACTACGTGCCCGCGAGCCGCGGCGTGCCGCTCGTTGCCGACATGTCCTCGACGATCTTGTCGAGACCCGTCGATGTCTCGAAGTTCGGCCTCATCTACGCCGGGGCGCAGAAGAACATCGGCCCGTCGGGGCTGACGATCGTCATCGTGCGCGGCGATCTGCTCGGACACGCGCGCGAGGAAACGCCGTCGGTATTCAATTACGGGCTGGTGGCGGAGGAGGGGTCGCTCCTCAATACGCCGCCGACCTTTGCCTGGTACGTGGCGGGTCTCGTGTTGAAATGGCTGAAGAAGCAGGGCGGCCTCGCGGCCGTGGGCGAGCGCAACCGAGCCAAGGCTCAGGCCCTCTACGCCGCCATCGACGGCTCGGCGCTCTACAAGAACCGCGTCGCGAAGGACGCGCGCTCCTGGATGAACGTGACCTTCACGCTCTCACGGGATTCGCTCGACGCCGAGTTCCTGGAGCAAGCCGCGGCCGCAGGCCTGCACAATCTCAAGGGCCACCGCGTTCTCGGCGGCATGCGCGCGAGCCTGTATAACGCCGTGCCGATGGCGGCCGTCGAGGCGCTCGTCGGCTTCATGCGCGAATTCGAGCGCAAACACGGGTGATGGGCGCATGAGCAGGCAGGGAGGACCCCGAAAACCCGCGAAGCCGCGCACCCGATCCGCGGCGCGTGCAGAGGCTGGGGGGCGGGCGCGCAGCGGGGCGGTGCCCCGCGAGGGCAATGCGCCGCGCGCCGACCTCGGCAGCATCCGCGCACGCATCGATGCGATCGATGCGCGCATCCACGAGCTCTTGAACGACCGTGCCCGCTTCGCCCAGCAGGTCGGCATCTCGAAGACCGCGAGCGGCAAGGCGGTGGATTTCTACCGTCCCGAGCGCGAGGCGCAGGTGCTGCGCAAGGCGGTCGAGCGCAATCGCGGCCCGCTGCGCAACGAGGAGATCGCGCGCTTGTTCCGCGAGATCATGTCCGCGTGTCTCGCCCAGCAGGAGCCGCTCAAGGTGGCGTTTCTGGGTCCGGAGGGCACCTTTACCCAGGCCGCGGTGCTCAAGCACTTCGGCTCCTCGGTGCGTGCGTTGCCGCTGCCGGCGATCGACGAGGTGTTTCGCGAGGTGGAGGGCGGGATTGCGGACTTCGGCGTCGTGCCGATCGAGAATTCGAGCGAGGGCACGGTGAGCCACACGCTCGACATGTTCTTAGGCTCCGCGCTCAAGATCTGTGGCGAGGTGGAACTGCGGGTCCAGCATCACCTCATGGGGCGGATGAACGCAGTCGGCGACATCAAGCGCGTGTGCGCGCACGCGCAGGCGCTCGCGCAGTGCCGCGGCTGGCTGGACGAGCACTTGCCCGAGCCCGAGCGCGTGCCCGTCTCGAGCAACGCGGAGGGAGCGCGCCGCGCCCGCGACGAGCGCGGCACGGCGGCGATCGCGAGCCGCGCCGCCGCGGAGATCTACGGACTCTCGATTCTCGCTGAAGAAATCGAGGACCGTTCCGACAACACCACCCGCTTCCTCGTCATCGGCCGCAAACTCTTCACGCCGAGCGGCGCCGACCGTACGACGCTGCTGGTGTCGGCGAGCGGCACCGACGATCCCGGTGCACTGTTCCGCCTGCTCGAGCCGTTCGCGGAGCACGGCATCAACATGACACGCATCGAATCGCGGCCCTCGCGCAAGCGCAAGTGGGACTATGTGTTCTTCATGGACGTCGAGGGCCACGTGAGCGATCCGCCGCTCGCCAAGGCGCTGGCCTCGCTCGAGGCGCGGGCCTCGTTGTTCAAGGTGCTCGGGTCCTATCCGCGGGCGGTGCTGTGACGGCCACAGCCGCTTCGGCTGGACGCTCCGGCATCGCCAGGAGCATCGAGGCGCGGCCGGGGCGGCGCGTGTCGGGCCGCGTGGCCGTGCCGGGCGACAAATCCATCTCGCACCGCTCCATCCTGCTCTCGGCTCTCGCCTCCGGCGAGAGCGAGGTGCGCGGCTTCCTCGCGAGCGAGGATTGTCTTGCGACGCTCGAGGCGATGCGCGCGCTCGGCGTGCGCATCGAGCAGCCCGAGCCTAAGCGTCTGCGCGTGCACGGCGCCGGATTGCGGGGCCTTTCGGCCGCGGCGCGGCCGCTCGACATGGGCAACGCCGGCACGGCCATGCGATTGTTCGCGGGGCTGCTCGCCGCGCAGTCATTCGACTCGACGCTGATCGGCGATGCATCGCTCATGCAGCGGCCCATGGAGCGCGTGGCGCGGCCGCTGCGCGAGATGGGCGCGGACGTGCGCACACATGGGGGCAAGCCGCCGCTCGAGATCGTCGGTGGACGGCACCTGCGCGGCATCGAATATCGCATGCCCGTCGCGAGCGCACAGGTGAAATCCGCGGTGTTGCTCGCCGGTTTGTACGCCGAGGGTCCGACTACCGTGCGCTCGCCCGCCGCGAGCCGCGACCACAGCGAGCGCATGCTGTCGAGCGCGGGCGTGCGCATCGAGACGCAGGGACTTGCCACCACGCTCTATCCTCCCGCGAGGCTCGAGCGTCAGTCGCTCGAGGTGCCGGGCGATTTCTCATCGGCCGCCTTCTTCATCGTGGCGGGTCTGCTTGCCGCAGCACCGGAAGGGCTGCTGCTCGAGAACGTCGGCGTCAACCCCACCCGCACGGGCTTGCTCGACATCCTGCGCAGCATGGGCGGGCGCATCGAGATCGAGAACGCACGCACGAGCGGCACCGAGCCCGTGGCGGATCTGCGCGTGCACCGCTCAGCTCTGCGAGGCATCGACGTGCCCCCGGCGGCGGTGCCTTTGGCCATCGACGAATTTCCCGTGCTGTTCATCGCGGCGGCCTGCGCCGAAGGGCAGACGCGCGTCACGGGCGCGGAGGAGTTGCGCGTCAAGGAGAGCGATCGAATCGCCGCCATGGCGGAGGGTTTGGTGGCCATGGGCGTCGAGCACGAGGCCACCCCCGACGGCATGCGCATCGAGGGTAAGCCGGATGGCGCCGCGTTTGGCGGCGGCGAGATTGACAGCCGCGGCGACCATCGCATCGCCATGGCCTTCAGCATCGCGAGCCTGCGCGCAGGCAAATCCATCACGGTGCGCAATACCGCAAACGTCGCCACCTCCTTTCCGGGCTTCGTGACGCTCGCCCGCGCTGCAGGTCTCGACCTCGCGGAAACCCCGAGTCCCGCCGCATGACCCAGGCCTGCTTCTCGACCGCCGTGCCCGTGATCGCCATCGACGGCCCCTCCGGTGCAGGCAAGGGGACCATCAGCCGTGCGGTGGCAGACGCCCTACATTGGCAGTTGCTCGACAGCGGCGCCCTGTATCGCTTGGTCGCGCTCGCCGCGCGGCGTGCGGGCGTTGAGCTCGACGACGCAGCGGCGCTTGCGCGCCTTGCCACCCGAGCCGACATTCGCTTCGGATCGGGGTCTGGCGGCGAGGAGAGGGTCTGGCTGGACGGCACCCTCGTCACCGGAGACATCCGCACCGAGGCCGCGGGCGGGGATGCCTCCCGGGTGGCCGCCATTCCCGCCGTGAGAGCGGCGCTATTGGCGCGTCAGCGGGCTTTCGCCGTACCCCCGGGACTGGTAGCGGATGGACGCGATATGGGCACCGTGGTATTCCCCGGGGCGCCCGTGAAGATCTTCCTCACGGCGAGCCTTGAAGAGCGGGCGCTCAGGCGCCATAACCAGTTGAAAGAAAAGGGGGTTACTGCTACCCTTGCCGCCCTTTCGCTGGAGATAGCCGAGCGCGACAGGCGCGATATTTCGCGCTCCGCCTCGCCTCTGGTCGCAAGTGCCGACGCAGTCGAGCTGGACACGACGGGGATGCCCGTCAACGCCGTGGTAGATCGGGTTTTGGAGATTGCCCGCGCACGGCTACCGGGCGGTCTTTGATAGACGGGGCCGAAGAGTTTTGGTTGCGGTGATCAAGGATCGATCGCCGTCATTATGGGTAACCCCTGGCGCGCACGGAAATGAGCCTGGGCAACGTTCGATAGAGAGCACATGACAGAAAGTTTTGCGGAACTGTTTGAACAGAGCATCGCGAGCCAGCGGATTCGTCCGGGCACCATACTCAACGGCCTCATCGTCGAGGTCGGCCAAGATTACGTCATCGTCAATGTCGGTCTGAAGTCCGAAGCGGTCATACCGTCGGATCAGTTCAAGAACGAGAAGGGCGAGATCGAAGTTCACGTCGGCGAGACCGTCGAGGTGGCGCTCGACAGCGTCGAGGACGGCTCGGGCGAGACCCGGCTGTCGCGCGAGAAGGCAAAGCGGGCGCGCACCTGGACGCGGCTCGAGACGGCCTTCGAGAAGCAGGAAGTGGTCACCGGCACCATCACCGGCCGGGTCAAGGGCGGGTTCACCGTCGAGATCGACAACGTGCGGGCGTTTCTCCCCGGCTCACTGGTCGACGTGCGGCCGGTGCGCGATCCCTCGTACCTCGAAAACAAGCCGCTCGAGTTCAAAGTCATCAAGCTCGACCAGAAGCGCAACAACGTCGTCGTGTCGCGGCGCGCCGTGGTCGAGCAGGAATACAGCGCCGAGCGATCCGCGCTGCTCGATAATCTGCAAGAAGGCGCGGCCGTCAAGGGCGTGGTCAAGAACTTGACCGACTACGGCGCGTTCGTGGATCTCGGCGGCATCGACGGCTTGCTGCACATCACCGACATGGCCTGGAAGCGCGTCAAGCATCCGTCCGAGGTGGTGAAGGTCGGCGAAGAGATCGACGTGCGCATCCTGAAGTTCGACCGCGAGCGTCAGCGCGTCTCCCTGGGCCTCAAGCAGCTGGGCGCGGACCCGTGGCAGAACATCGCGCGCCGCTATCCGGCGAATACGCGGCTGTTCGGCAAGGTCACGAACATCGCCGATTACGGCTGCTTCGTCGAGATCGAGGAGGGCGTCGAGGGTCTGGTGCACGTCTCGGAGATGGACTGGACCAACAAGAACGTGAACCCCGCGAAGGTCGTTCACGTCGGCCAGGAAGTCGAAGTCATGGTTCTCGACATCGACGAGGAGCGCCGCCGCATCAGCTTAGGGATAAAGCAATGCAAGACCAATCCCTGGAAGGAGTTCGCCGAGAACTACAATCGCGGCGACAAGGTCAGCGGTCAGATCAAGTCGATCACCGATTTCGGCATCTTCATCGGACTCACCGGCGGCATCGACGGCCTGGTGCATCTGTCGGACATCTCCTGGGATCTGCCCGGCGAGGAAGCCGTACGCAGCTACCAGAAAGGCCAGCAGGTCGACGCCATGGTGCTGTCGATCGATCCGGAGCGCGAGCGCATCAGCTTGGGGATCAAGCAGCTCGCCAAGGACCCCTTCTCCGCGTACATCGCGGATCACCCGAAGGGCAGCATCGTGCGCGGCACCGTGCGCGAGGTCGATGCCAAGGGCGCGATCATCGATCTGGGCAACGGCGTGGACGGCCAGCTGCGTGCATCGGAGCTGTCGCGCGATCGCGTCGAGGACGCACGACTGCTCATCAAAGTGGGCGATGAGATCGAAGCGAAGTTCACCAACGTCGACCGCAAGGGCCGCAGTATCTCGCTGTCGATCAAGGCGAAGGACATTCACGAGGAACAAGAGGCGATGCAGAACTACCGCACCGACTCGCCCACGGGGACCAGCCTGGGAGACTTACTGAAAGAACAAATCTCCGGCCAGGATTGAGGGACATCCACCCCCGGTAGCCGGGGGGCTCGGCGGCCCAGCGGGGCCGGCGTTCACCCCTATGCCTCTCTCGGGACGACCACGGATCGATAATGACGAAATCGGAACTCATCGAGATCATTTCGGCCAAGCAGAAGCACTTACCGGCGAAGGACGTCGAGCTCGCCGTTAAACAGCTTCTGGAAATCATGAGCGATGCGCTGGCGACGGGTGAGCGCATCGAAATCCGTGGCTTCGGCAGCTTCTCGCTGCACTTTCGACCTCCGCGTCAAGGGCGCAATCCCAAGACCGGCGAGGCCGTCGCCCTCGCAGGGAAGCACGTGCCTCACTTCAAGCCGGGGAAGGATCTGCGCGAGCGCGTCAACGACGGCGCGGATCAGCCGATTCGCGACTGAGCGCCGCGCTCCTGCCCGATCTCTCTTTGCTCGCCTGGTTGCTGATCCTCTCGGCGCTGGTGCTCGGCATTCTCGCGGGCCACTTCGGCTGGGGCAAGCGCTGGACCAAGGGCGTCGGCTCCCGGAGCGACGGCTCCCGGAGCTTCGGTAAGCTCCATCCCGACTATCTCACCGGTCTCGAGTACCTCGTCACCGAGCAGCCCGACCGCGCGCTCGACATGTTCTTGAAGCTCCTGGATGCGAGCGCGGACACCATCGAGACTCACTTCGCGCTCGGTGCGCTGTACCGCCGGCGCGGCGAGGTGGAGCGCGCCATCCGCATTCATCAGAATCTCCTCGCCCGGGACGAGCTCGCGCCCGAGCACCGCGAGCAGGCGCTGCTCGCGCTCGCTCAGGACTACCTGCGCGCGGGACTGCTCGATCGCGCGGAGGGACTCTTCGAAAAGGTGGCCGAGGCGCCGCGGCTGCGCGCGAGCGCGCTCGAGGCGCTCCGCGGCGTGTACGAGCGCCAGCACGAGTGGCAGCAAGCGCTCGACGCATATCGTCAGCTCGTGCGCATCAAGGCCGCGCCGCTGCGGCTGGTGGCGTCGCACTATCTATGCGAGCTCGCCGCGCTCGAGATCGAGCGCGGTGCCATCGACGCCGCCCGCACTCTCCTGCGTCAAGCGCGCCGCGAGTCCGCACCCTTTCCGCGCGCCGCGCTGCTGCGTGCGCAAATTGCCGATCGGCAGAATGATCGCGAGCTCGCCACGCGGCTGTTGCGCTTAGCGCTCAACGAGTGTCCCGAGCTCCTTCCCGAAGAGCTCCCGCACCTGCTCGAGCTCGCCGGTCCCGAGAAGCGCGACGTCCTCCTGTCCGAGCTCGTCGCGCAGGCGCGCGAGCGCGGAGGCCCGGATTTGAAGCGCCTGGTGTTCGCCGCGATCGCCGCGGATCTGTCCGGCGCCGCGCCGATGCGCGATGCGCTCGAGTCCGTGTTCACGCAAGACGCGACCCTCAACGCGGTGTGGCAGGCGGCTGGCGGCGACGAGCAGCGCGTCGCTCGCGAGGTTGGGGCATTGCTCAATCACGCCGAGCGATACCGGTGCAGCGAGTGCGGGTTCTCTGCGCGCAGCTTCTACTGGCACTGTCCCGCGTGCCAGTCGTGGCAGACGTTCGAGTCCTACGCGCTCGTCAAACTGCGCTGAAAATCCGCTATGATTTGGCGATGGCAACTCATCAATCCGTAAAAACCTGCGTATTTCCCGTGGCCGGGCGCGGCACGAGATTCTTGCCTGTGACCAAGGCGAGCCCCAAGGAGATGCTGCCCATCGTCGACAAGCCGCTCATTCAGTACGCGGTGGACGAAGCGCTGTCAGCGGGTGCGGACACGCTGGTTTTCATCACCGGCAGCTCGAAGCGCGCCATCGAGGATCATTTCGACACCAACCCGGAGCTCGAGAGTGTGCTGCAGCAGCAGGGCAAGCAGGAGCTCCTGGATGCCCTGAACCGCATCCTGCCGAGCTGGGCCTCTTGCGTGTACATACGTCAGCCGGCGCCGCTCGGTCTCGGCCACGCCGTGCTGTGCGCACGGCCGGTGGTCCGCAACGCGCCGTTCATGGTGCATCTCGCCGACGACCTGATCGAGGCGCGAGTGCCGTGCCTGAAGCAAATGGCGCAGGTGCACGAGAAGTGGGGCGGCAGCGTGCTCGGGGTGCAGAACGTGCCGCAGAGCGATACCGACAAATACGGCATCGTGACCCTGGAGAAGCCGATGCTCGATCGCGTGGCCAGGATGATTCACATCATCGAGAAGCCCAAGCCCGACAGGGCACCGTCCACCCTCGCCGTGGTCGGGCGCTATCTACTATCGGGGTCCTTGTTCGAGGATCTTGCGAAAATCGGCAAGGGTGCGGGCGGCGAGATCCAGCTCACCGACGGCATCGCGCGGCTGATGCAGCGCGAGCCCGTGTACGCGTTCGAGTTCGAGGGCAAGCGCTACGATTGCGGCAACAAGCTCGGCTACCTGCAGGCGACCGTCGAATTCGGCCTCAAGCATCCGAGCTTGGGCCCAGAGTTTGCGGCGTACCTGAAGGAGCTCGTACCCAAGCTCTAGGAGCCGGCGGCTGCGGCGGCAGCTACGGGCTGCGGCCGGCTAGTGGCTGCGCTGCCTGAAGCCCTGGCGGCCGGCATCCCGCTGCCGCGAGCTCTGCGAATGCCGCGCACCCGAGTGGCGGTTTCCGCCGTGCGGCCGCGTATCGCGGCGCTCGCCGCTGCGCTGACCCGAGGATTCGTGGCGGGGCGGGCTGCGCGCCCCGCCGGTCGCCGGCTGCCGCGGTTCCGCCGAGATCTCGAATGCCGGCGTCGCGACTACCGGCACGCTGCGCTTCAGCACCCGCTCGATGTCCCTGAGCAAGCCCTGCTCGTCGGGCGAGATCAACGATACCGCATGTCCGGAAGATCCCGCGCGGCCCGTGCGGCCGATGCGATGCACATAGTCCTCCGGAACGTTGGGCAGCTCGTAGTTCACCACGTGCGGCAGCTCCTTGATGTCGAGACCGCGCGCCGCGACCTCGGTGGCAACGAGTGCGGTGATCTCTCCGCGCTTGAACATGTCGAGGGCCCGCACGCGCGCCGCCTGGCTCTTGTTGCCGTGGATCGCGGCGGCTTGAATACCGGCGCCCTCGAGCTGCTGAGTCAGACGATTCGCTCCGTGCTTGGTGCGCGTGAAAATGAGCACCTGCGCCCAGCTTCCCTCGCGGATCAAGTGCGCCAGCAGATGGCGCTTGTGGTCCTTCTGTACGCGATAGGCGCGCTGCTCCACGAGCTCGATGGGCGCGTTGCGCGGGGCCACCTGGATGGACAGGGGATTGGCGAGCAGCCGTTCCGCGAGGCCGCGGATGTCGTCGGAGTAGGTGGCCGAGAACATCAGGTTCTGCCGACGCTGCGGCAACAGCTTGATGATGCGCTTGATGTCGTGAATGAAGCCCATGTCGAGCATGCGGTCGGCCTCGTCGAGCACCAGCACCTCGACGCGCGACAGATCCGCCGCACGCTGCTGCGCGAGATCGAGCAACCGTCCGGGCGTCGCGACCAGGATGTCGCAGCCGCTACGCAGCCCGCTGATCTGCGGGTGGATGCCCACGCCGCCGAACACTTGCAGCACGCGCAGCGGCAGGTACTTGCCGTAATCGCGCACGCTCTGGGCGACCTGCGCCGCGAGCTCGCGGGTGGGTGTGAGCACGAGCGCACGCGGTGCGCGATGGCGCTCCGCGACGTCGGCGGCGAGCCGCTGCAGGATGGGCAGCACGAATCCCGCGGTCTTGCCCGTGCCGGTTTGTGCGCCCGCGAGCACGTCGCGGCCCGCGAGCACCGCCGGAATGGCCTGCAGCTGGATCGGGGAAGGTGTGTCGTAGCCCTTATCGGCAACAGCACGCAGCAATTCGGGC
>Ga0302324_100008244_pt1 | contig 22024 bp, 15 predicted proteins | sample Palsa_T0_1_FD_201949 | JGI IMG/M metagenome (GOLD analysis project Ga0302324, IMG submission 201949) | Peat permafrost microbial communities from Stordalen Mire near Abisko, Sweden - Palsa_T0_1 | ecosystem: Environmental > Terrestrial > Soil > Palsa > Peat permafrost | place: Sweden: Abisko...
TGAAGGCCGCGAACTGGACTCCGGTCTCGTTGAGATAAAGATTGGTGAACGCATAGTAGAACTGCAGCGGGATACAGACTAAGAACGACGCGGCTGCGAAGATAGCGAACGAACGCTCCTTAAAGAGATTGAGCACTTCCTCCGGGAAGATGCTTCTGAGCCTGAATTTGGTCGCAGCGCCAAGCGGCGGCGTATCCGGCAAAGTCAGGGAATAGATCGCCAGCAGCAGCGAAGCAGCTGCGGCAATGCGTAATGGCGCCGCCGTAGACTCAATCTTGAGCCTGCTCACAAGCGTACCGGCGACAATCCACCCCAAAGTCCCGAGAACGCGGATCGGACCAAACTGTGTTTTAGGGTCGGTCATCTGGCGGAAGGCCAGTGAGTTGGTGAGCGAGATCGTCGGCATGTACGCCATGGCGTAGAGCAGGATGAGAATGTAGATCGGCCCGAAAGTGAGCTGCGTCGAGGCGAAGAACAGCAGCACTGCGCCGAGGGCGTGCAGAGCGGCAAGCAGTTTTTGGGTGGCGAAAAGCCTGTCGGCGATCAGCCCAATAAAGAACGGCGACGCAATGGCGCCGACGGCAGTCGTTCCCGCGATCACGCCGATCTGCTCCCCGGAGAAATGCAGCCCCTGCCCAAGCCAGGTGCCGACCGTCACATACCAGCCGCCCCAGATGAAATACTCCAGGAAGAGCATCGCAGCAAGCCTGGCTTTGATCTGTAACTTCATGTTGCTCCTTCAAAATCGGGTCGAATTAACTTGCCTGCGTGCTCGGAACAAAATCGACTTCTTGCCAGACTCCGCCATTGGCATGACTCTTCAACATGGCGTCGACCAGGCAAGTGGAGCGATAGCCATCCTCAAAGCTTGCCAGCGCGGCCGGCTTGGCCTCAGGGCGACCCTTCTCACGAATCCAATGATAGGCGTCGCGTATGACATTGAAAAATGCATCGGCCCACGACTCCTGATGGCCACCGGGCAGGTGAGCATACTCCCGCGCCTGGGGAAGAATGAGGCTCGGGTCCTTGGCCAGCACTTCGTTCGCCTGGCGATGATGGCCGATCCAGAGATCGTTTTGATACTCCTGCTGCCACTTGATGGCCGTGCAACACCTGTCCCACCGAGAAGCAGCCGAGCGCGCCATTCTTGAAGCGCAGCAGCACGCTGGCCAGATCTTCCGCCGAAACCCGCACTTCGGTCCGTTCGCCTTTGCTCCCGCTCGAGAAAGCTTCCGCCGAAGCGCCGACTGAAAATCGCACCGGAATCACCGTCGTCAGGTCGGCCAGCACCGAATCGATCTGCAGACCAGAGACGTGCTCCGCCAGATCGCACCAATGCGAACCAATATCGCCAAGCGCAGAACTGCTGCCGCCCTTGGCCGGATCGGACCGCCAGGAGTACACGTTCGGATCGGCCATCCAGTCCTGCAGGTAATGGCCATGCACGAAACTCACTTCCCCCGATTCGCCGCTTGCCACCATCGCTCGCGCGTGTTGGACTAAAGGATTGCCGCGATAGTTGAAGGTGACCGCATGAGCGACCCCGGCTTTGACGGCAGCGTCGCGAAGCTGTCGCCCCTCGGTTGAATTCAGCGCCAGAGGCTTGTCCGAGACCACATGCTTGCCCGCCTTGAACGCCGCCATCGACACCGCGAAATGCAAATGATTCGGTGTCGTATTATGGACCACCCCAATATCCGGGTCGGCGATTAGATCCGCAAAATTGCCATAGGCGCGATCGACTTTATACTCGCGCGCCTTGCGCTCGGCCGACTGCTGCGAAGACCCGGCAACGGCAATTACTTCCACGTCTCCCAATCGCCTCACGGCGTCGATATGGTGAGCGGCCACAAATCCTGGCCCCACCAGCCCCATTCCAATCGTCCTCATAAACTGCGTTCTCCAACCCTCTTTTTCTTGAAGATCACTTGCTTACTCGCTCCCTTGCGGCAGCGCGAACGCGACGTAGACTCCGCCAGATGGAGCTTTATCGCGCCCGCCGCCACACGCAATCACAATAAACTGCTTTCCCCCAATCAAGTAGGTCGCGGGTGTGGCCGTCCCTGAGAAAGGCAGCTGCGCCTCCCAAAGGAGGGCCCCGGTTCGGCTGTCAAAGGCCCGGATTTTTCGATCGTAGGAGGTGGCAGCAATCACGACAATTCCGCCAGCGGTCACGATGGGACCGCCGTAGTTTTCCGAGCCCGTATTCTTGATTCCCCTCGCCGCGAGATCCGGATACTCACCCAGCGGAATCTTCCAAAGATAATCGCCCGTATTTAGATCGATGGCATTCAATGTACCCCACGGCGGAGCGACTGCGGGGTAACCGTCCGGATCCAGAAATTTGCGATACCCCGTGAACTGATATTTCGTCGAAGGGCCGCTCGATAGGCTCGCGACCTGGCCGGCGCCATTGCTATGGACCGCACTCGTATCGGAGGTCATTTCCTTCTTGTCACTCTGCGCCGGCATCTTGAGGTAAGCAAGCAGGGCCGCCAGATGCGCGTCATCCAGGTTTGGGAACGATGGCATCCTGCCTTTGCCCTGCTGAATAGTCCTGGTTATTTCGCTGTCCGTCAGGCGCTGGTCGATGTCGACCAGCGAGGGAAAGGCGGGAGGTGCCCCGGCACGATTGCCCCCGTGGCACATCGCGCACTGATTTCCGTAGGTGGTTTCGCCAACTCCTCCAGCCCGTTTGCTCTCCGTTAATCCGCCCAGCCATGCCATCTCGTTTGCATTCACATAGAGCACGCCTGACTCTATATCGACTGCCGAGCCTCCCCACTCCGCACCGCCATCGAAGCCGGGAAAGACGATCGTTTGCTTATCCAGGCTCAATGGCACAAACTGCCCTGCACTCCGAATCTGCTTGAATTGGTCCACAGCCCACGCATGAGCTTCGGGTGTGCGATTCGTCAACATATCCTCGGTCACCAGCTGGCGCGCAAACGGCTCCGGCTTGGCCGGCCTCGGCTGGGTTGGCGACGTCGCCTCGCCGGGAACATCGCTGCCCGGATACTTGTGCTCTTCAATCGGAAACAGTGGCTTCCCTGTCTCCCGGTCGAAGAGATACAAATATGCCTGTTTCGTCGTCTGCGCCAGCGCAGCGACTCGCTTCCCGTCGCGTAACACCGTCACCAGCGCAGGCGGCGACGGAAAATCCCGGTCCCACACATCATGGTGAACGCCTTGAAAATGCCAGAGCCGCTTGCCAGTTTCTGCGTCCAGGGCGAGCAGCGTATCGGCGAACAAGTCGTCGCCCAGCCGGTCCCCGCCGTAAAAATCGGCTACTGCCGAACCAGTCGGGGCATAAACGATTCCCCGTTTTACGTCGACCGCCATTCCGCCCCAGTTGTTGGCCGCACCTCCGTACGTCCACGCCTCTTTCGGCCAGGTTTCATAACCAAATTCCCCAGGATGAGGAATCGAATGAAAACTCCACCGGAGCGCCCCGCTATGCACATCGAACGCGCGAATATCGCCCGGCGGAGCAGGATGGGTCTCCGGATTACGGCCACCGACAATAATCAGGTCCTTGTAAATCACCCCAGGACTGGTCAACGCAATCGACTGCAGCTGATAGTCCCCGCGCAGGTTCTTGCGCAAGTCAATCCTGCCATTTTCGCCGAATTCCGGAATCGGCTTTCCCGTTGCCGGATCGAGAGCATAAAGAAAATTCATCACTCCCGCGAACAGCCGGCTCTGCTTGCCATCGGCCCAGTAAGTCACTCCTCGCGCCGGCTGCGTGCCATTGATGCCGGAGTCGAACTTCCAGAGCAAGCTGCCCGTCGCGGCATCGACCGCAATCACCTTTTGCGAAGGCGTATAGGCATAAAGAACATTCCCAACGATGATCGGGCTCGTCTGGAGTCCGCCCTTCTCGCCGCTATCGAACTGCCACGCTACCCGCAGCTGGGAAACATTGCTGCGATTGATCTGCCGTAAAGCCGAGTAATGATTGTTCCCGGCTTGACCGGCAGTTGACCCGCCGTAAACAGACCAATCAACCGAATTCGCCCTCGCTGCAGCCGACGAAGCATCCTGCGCCCGCACCCATCGACCGGTGCCTGCTGCGACAACGCTCAACGTCAGGATTCCGGCGGCAAATCGCTTCACATCTGACATCTTAATCCGAGCAGCCAGAATCGAGGCCACCGGCAAAACTAAACAAACACCGGCAACTCCCCAGTGGTACTTTGGGCAAGCATGGGAAGAGCACCCAGAAGGAACACAACTGTCGGCGCGTTTTTCATCATTGTCACCCAACTCGATTGGCTTCAGAGCATGCGAAAAGACGCAGTCCCCCGGTTGCGTTGACCGAAGCGACTTCGAGCTTGACAGCACAAGACAATCCCCGGGAATCATAAGGAATCGGAAAAGGCCGGCATACTTTCCTAGTCCTTTTCGGCGATTAACATTGATGCTCTCTTGGGAAAAATCGCTGCCGTCCGTGGTATCACTCAGTGAAGGCGATTACCGGCTCGACCATCGAACTGCGCTTGCCTTCGGCCGCGACCCAGTCTCTCGACGCTTCGGAGCTGGAGAGCGAGCCTTGCGGGTAAGCCGCGGCGCTATGAACTCAAGTGCGGATGTCTCTGCCAACAAAACCCCGGCTTTGTGAACCTCGCGCTTCGACACCGCGTACCATTGGCATTAAGTCTTAGAAGTTGGAGGGTTGCCGATGCACGCAGATTGGCCAATGTACTTGCGGATCCTGTTGGGACTGCACATCGCCTGCGGCATCACCGCGTTCGTCTGCGCTCCTGTGGCGCTGGCCACCGCCAAAGGCGGAAAGACCCATCGCCGATGGGGAAAAATCTACTTCTGGGGGATGGCCGGGGTCGCGGTAACCGCGCTGGTATTGTCCTTTGCCTTGCCGATCTTCTTCCTCGCCATGGTTGCGGTCTTCAGCTTCTACGCCTGCTTCTCCGCCTACCGCATTCTCTACCTGAAAGACTTGTACAAAGGCGCGAGACCGCTCGCGGTGGATTGGCTGGCGGCCTTGGTGACTGTTGCGTCGAGTGCTCTGCTCTTCCTGTTAGGCTTTCTCGATCCGGCGCGGATGGGCGTCGGGGTGGTTCCGATCGCAGGCCACCCAGTCAGCATTGTTTCCATTGTCTTCGGCTTGATCGGAGTGCGGCTCGGGCTAGCGTCTATCTTCCGCTTCGCCAAGCCACCGACAGAGAAGATGTTCTGGTGGTTCGGCCACCTGCAAGGCATGATCGGCAGCTATATCGCGGCGATGACCGCCTTTTCCGTGGTGAATCTTGCGCCCCGTTTCGGTGACGCCTGGTGGGTGTGGTTGTGGCCGACGATCGTGGGCATCCCCGCCATCTCACTCTGGACGGCATACTACAAGAAAAAATTCTCCCCGAAGCCAAAGACGGCGGCCGTCTGATCGGATTGCCGCTGTCTGGCAGGGATCTGCAGCGTCTGTGCAGTCGGCTTAAACCCGCCGGCTTGATATCAAGGGCCGACCTTCGGATGCGAGGCTGTGCTCCCATCCGTCATTCCCAGCGCCCACTTGATCGCCTCGCAATACATCTAGCGAATATCCGGATCGTCCCAGGCCTCTTCTGTATGTCCAAGCGTGGAGTAGAACACTCGCCCTTTGCCATCAGGCCGAAATAATTTTAGATTTTTAGCGTTGTTCGTCAGCTCTTTCTTGGTAAGCAGTTCGGTGTCTGTACGCAGCGTTGTGTCCCAAAGACCGCTCTCGTGGCCCATGTTGTAGACGGGCACCATCGCCGCCGGAATCGAGTCATGCTCAAATCCCTTGGTCTGGCAGATTACCCAGCACGTGCTTCAAAATGAATCGTCTTGGCACCATGGGCCGGCGGGATCAGAGGGTTGAGCGGGAGAGGGATCGGTGGGTTGGGCGCGGGCGGCGCCTGGGCATATCCGCTTTGTAATAGGCTGGCCGCAGCGAAGAGGAAGAGCGAGAAGAAGAAGTGTCTGCGGATCTGGCGCAGGAGGTCTCCTGGAGACGATTTACCTGGCGCGCTTCCGTCTATGTATCGCTTTGCAGCAAAGCAAATGCTCTTCGGGCAAGCTCGTCGTCGCGGCGTGCCGGCCTTAAACCGGCATGATATTCAGGAAGTCTTTCGGTTTTAATTGAGCGCCGGGGAAAACTACATCGAGGTTCTTCGCGCCAAGCGTCTTGTAAGCTGCCTCACCCAGTACGTGACGAAAATCGGTCGTAATCGCCAGGTCACGCCCCTCATGCAGATCCTGGTCGGAGAGCCCCGGCCACTTGCCGTAGATCTTCCCGCCCCTCACTGGCCCGCCCAGCACCAACATCACGTTAGCGTGGCCATGGTCGGTGCCGCCGGTACCATTCTGCCTCGCGGTGCGTCCGAACTCTGACATGGTGACCACCACCACATCTTCGGCCTCGTCTCCCAGGTCCGTCCAGAAAGCCGCAATGCCTTCGCTGAATTCCTTCAAGCGATTGGCGAGCTGTCCGTTCGCATTTCCTTGATTCTGATGGGTATCCCATCCGCCGATATCGGCGAAGGCCGCCTCGACGCCGAGATTGGCCTTGAGCAGTTGGGCGATCTGCCTCAGGCTGTCGCCAAACGTCCCTTTGGGATAATTGGCCCCCGCCGCCGGCACATAGTGAGAAGGGTCAGCCGCACTCAACATTTTCACCGCCTCGAATGTCTCGGTGCCCGTCCCATGCAGAACTGTATTCGCCGCATCATTATACATCGCCTCGTAGCTGACGCTCGTCAGCTGGGCCGCTGGATTCTTTCCGCCCACATTGAAGTCCTGAACATTGCCGATCGCTACCGCCGGAACGTTCCCTTGTAAGCTCCGGGGCAGTTCCGCACCCATCGCAATGGCGCGAAAAGCTGAGCCACGCTGCTGCGCATGGGTCACGGCATCTTCGGCGCGCAGTGCGCGGTTCAACCAGCCATCGGGCGTCGCCTTGACTCCCGGCGTCCCGCTCTCCATAAAATCCTGAGCGTCAAAGTGCGAACGTGACTCATCCGGTGAGCCGGCGGCATGAACAATCGCCAGGTGCCCCCGGTCCCACAGCGGCTTCAGCGGCTGCATCGCGGGATGCAGTCCGAAAAAACCATTCAAATCGATCACCTGATTCTTCTGGATCGCGATGGTTGGCCGCATTTGGTAATAGTTCTTTTCTGCGTAAGGGACGACCACACTGAGCCCATCGGCCGCGCCGCGCTGAAAAAGCACGACTAGCCGCTTGCCCGGAGCATGTGCGGTCGTGGCCTGGGCCAGAACCGAACGGGTTAGAAAGCCCGGCACCACGGAAGTGCCAACCACGGCCATCGCTCCGCCCTTCATAAACGCTCGCCGCGTGATTGGCATGTCAGGAAACTCCGCCGGGCGACGCCCGCATTCATGCAGACGCATAGCCGAGCGGGAAGTTGCGATCTCCTGCGTGAAACACGCTCGCTACTCTGAACGCAGCGCCAGCACTGGGTCGATTGAGGCCGCCCGCCGGGCAGGCAGATACGATGCCACCAGGCCGGTGATCAGCAGGACTCCCGAGATCGATCCGAACACCGCCAGATCGATCGCCTTGACTCCATATAAGGTGCTCTGCATGGTCCGCCCAACCAGAATCGCGCCGCCCAGGCCTAACACCAGGCCTACTCCGGCCAGCATCGATCCCTCGCGGACGATCAGCCTAATCACGTTTCCGCGACTGGCGCCGAGCGCGATGCGCACTCCCATCTCACGCGTCCGCTGCGACACGGCAAACGCCATCACGCCATAGATGCCCACCGCCGCCAGCAGCACCGCAATAGCCGCAAAGCTGGCGAACAGCACCATCGTGAATCTGTCTTCGGCAAGCGAGTCGCGCCTCACCTGGTCCATCGTCTGGACATGCGCGAGGGCGACCTGGGGATCGACTGAATGCACGGCGGCGGTAATCGTCTTGGCCATCGACCCCGGATCCTCCACGGTGCGGACGCCAACGTTGACGTTCGGCAGCAGCGATTGCGAGAAAGGAACGTCGATCTCAGGATCGTCCTCCCGGAAACCGCCGTAGCGAACGTTATGAATGATTCCAACGATCTGCCATTCCACCTCCGGCCCCAGCTTTGGCAACCCCGGAATAATTTGCTCGACGATAACCCGCCGTTTCAAGGGATCTGAACCGCTCAAATAACGTCGCGCAAAATCTTCGTTCACGATAGCCACTCGCACGCTGCTCGCTGTGTCTCGCTCGTTGAATTCTCTGCCGCTCACTAGCCGGATGCCGAATGTTTTGAAATAGTCGGGCGTCACCGACTGGAAGCCGGCATCGGGGCGTTGCGAGGGATCAGCATACTCCGGGCCACCCACGACACTGAACGGCATTCCATCGCTATAGTAGACAAGCGGTAGGCCAGTGACCACGGTCGCCTGGGACACTCCCGCTACCGACTGGACCGCGCCTAGCAGCTGGCGGTAATAGCTCTCCATCGCCTCTGGCGACCCAAATTTCCCTTGTGGCTGGGACAAGCCGAAGGTCAGCACATGGTCGGTGCGCACCCCGAGATCGACCCGAGTCAGGTTCCAGACGCTGTGGATTGCCAGCCCTGCTCCTGCCAGCAGCGACAACGCCAGCGCGAACTCTCCGACAATCAATACTCGGCGCAGCTTATGGCTCCCGCCCCTTGTCCCTGCCCGGCCGCCCTCCTTTAAGGATTCGGCGGGATCGGTCCGCGCGGCGGCCCAGGCAGGCGCGCAGCCAAATAGCAGTCCAGCAATGGTTGTAGCAGCCAGGGCAACCGCGAGAACGTGGCTATCCAGTTGCAAATTGGCCTCGGATGGCAAGATCCCCTCCGGAACGATACTCAGGACCGCACGCAACAGCCCGGCGCCGACTGCGATACCCAGTCCTCCGCCAAAAACGGCCAGGGTCAGGCTTTCCGTGAGAACCTGGGCAAAGATCTGCCTCCGCGTCGCTCCCATCGAACCTCGAATCGCAATCTCCCGTTGCCGGGACGCGGCTTTCGCCAACAGCAGATTGGCGATATTCACGCAAGAGATGAGCAGAACGAACCCCACTGCGCCGAGCAGAAGCCATAGGTTTTGAATACGGTCCGGCGGCAGAAAATCCAGGTGGAGCGGCTCTACGGAAGCCCCCCAGCTCTTGTTGGATTTGGGATATGCGGCGGCGATATGAGCGGCGACCGTGTCCATGTCGGCTTGCGCCTGCTGGACACTAACCCCGGACTTCAGTCTCCCCATGGCCAGCAGCCAGTGGTAATCGTGGTTGATCTGCTCCGGCCGGAACGCCAGCGGGACGGTTAACTGCGGCCCCAGACGGTCGGGCAACCCCGGTGTTAGCACCCCCACGACGGTATACGGTGAGCCGTTAATGCGGATCGATTGGCCAACAATACCCCGGTTCGCTCCCAGCCGGTTCCACAGCTTGTAGGTCAATATGACCGCGTGGTCGCTGCCAGATACCCCTTCCTCCGGCAGGAAATCGCGTCCCAGCATGAACGGGATTCCCTGCATATCAAAATACCCCGGAGTCGCGAGCCTGCCGCTGACTTGCTCCGGCTGTTCATGTGTAGACAGATTGAAGCTGCCTCCCGTCCACGCCGAGAGCTGCTGAAAAGCCTTGCTCTGTTGCCGCCAATCGAGAAAATCTCCTGCCGAAATTCCGTTTCTGTGCCCCGCCACCTTCGACCAAACGATCAACAGCTGGTCCGGATGAGGGTACGGCATCGGGGCGAGCAGGGTGGAATAGACTACCGTATAAATCGCTGTCGTTGCTCCGATGCCCAGCGCCAGAGTAACGAGAATCGCCCCAGTCAGGCCGGAATTCTTGCGCATCATGCGCAGACCGTAATGAAGATTCCTAATTAGAGTTCCCATGCTCACCCTGCTGAGGCTCAATCTCACGTTCGAGACGGAAAGGCCCACAGAGTAGCAGGCAATCCGGAGACCACCCGGAGTCAGACGTAAATCACAGCATTGGCTGGCATGCGCCCTGCTGGGAAGCTGGCGCTTCGTCCGAAATCGGAAATCAGGTGTACGCTTTCGGACGATGGAATGGTCCTCAAGCCTTGATTTCTCCTCATGAAACTGCGCGCCCAATCATGGCCCGCGCATTTGGCGCAGATGGCGCCGGGTGGCCCCATCTGCCATTCTTCTTCTCCCGAACCTCACCGATGGCTTTTTCCGCATTTCTCTGGCGGTCCAGGGCGAGCCATGCACCCAGGCCCCATAACAGCCATACCCAAATACCTTCCCGCGATCTTGCGATGGACCGATTTATGGTTCGCTTGCTAGGGCACGCGACCATACGTATGCCAGGCCTCAAAGGCGAAATGTACGGCGCCCGGTGTCTACGACGAGAACAGTTTGGTGAGGTTGGCGAGGCTCAGCAGCTCTTTGACGCGCGGGGTGAGATTCTCGAGCTCCAACCGGCAGAAACCCTTATTGAGGGCAGAGACTTTCAGGCCTACCAGTGCACCCAGACCGGAGCTGTCGAGGTAGCTGAGCTCGCCGAGATCGATGATGATGCGGCCACCATCGACGATGAGCGGCTTGATCACTTCCTTGATCCGGCTGGCGTTTTCATTGACCAGCCGGCCGTGGCATTTAATGGTCGTGACATTGTTGCCCAGATCGTCGCGGGATTTTTCTACTGCATACGTGAATACTGGCTCGGTTGCCATAACACCTTCATCTCCCTTTGAATCCAATAAGTTCCCATCATAGATTTCGGGGTTTAGGTTACTTCGTTAATTTCTGATGACAAACCACTCCCCGTAGCTCCCAGCTCAAATCAGACTTTATCCGGAACTCTTGGGCGGCCAGGCGATCTGACCCGTACGGCGATAGGCTAGGTTGGCGATGTGGCCGGCGCGGGCGGCGGCGACTCCGGCCTCGACCGGCGCGTTGGGCTCTTTGCGACTCCTGATGCAGTCAAAGAAATTCTGCATGTGAGAGATGGTCCCATCGCGGAAGCTGGTTTCGCTGAGGACCGGATTTTCCTTTCCTGAGACGCCTTCGCGATAGACCCCGAAGCCGCTGCGGTTGATCTTGAGGGTGGCATCAGTGCCGCGGAATTCGAGGCCGCCGTCATCGATGGACGAGGCCATCATGCCCTCATAGACGACGTCGAAGCCGGGATAGCGAAGCGCCGCCTGGACGGTGTCGGGGCAATCCCAATCAAGGAAAATGTACTTGTCGCCGAGCATCTGGACCATGCTCGGTGTGTCGGCCTTCATCGCCCATTGGACAACGTCGATCCAATGGGAGAATAGGTCGGTCATGGCCCCCCCACCAAAGTTCCAGAACCAGCGCCAGTGAAAGAACTTCTCCTCGGTGAAAGGCTGATCGGGCGCACCGCCGAGCCACTGTTTCCAGTCGAGCGCCTGCACGTCTACCGGCTTTTTCGGCCAGCTGCGCAGATAGCTCTGCCACCAATAGGTACGCACCTGGGTGACGCGGCCGAGGCTCCCTCCTTGAATCAGATCGACGGCGTCGCGAAAGTGCGTCCAGCTGCGCTGCTGCATGCCGCACTGCAGGACCTGCTTGCTGGAGCGGACGGCGCGGGCTAGGGCGGCGTCCTCCTCAATGGTGTGGGTGACCGGCTTTTCGAGGTAGACGTCTTTGCCGGCGGCGAGGGCGTCCACCGCCATGCGCACGTGCCAATGATCGGGCGAGGCGATGAAGACTGCGTCGCAGTCTTTTTCGAGGACTTCATGGTAGTCGAGGTGGGTGGTCGCGAGACCATTGGAGCGTTCCTTGACCGCATCGCGGTGGGGCGCATAGACGTCGCTGACGGCGACGATCTGGTATGGACCGACCTTGTCGGCGGCATCGAGCAAATTACCCATGCGGCCACCGGCGCCGATTACTCCGATGCGCGGGGTGTCGTTGGCTCCGAGGACTCGGGTGGCGGCGAGGGCGGTCAGTCCACCGGCGATGATAAAGCTGCGGCGATCGGGTGTGTACGGCATGGCGACCATCTTAGAGCAAGAGCCGAATTACTGTAAGGGGCGCGAAATTCGACAGACATCCCATACACGAAGCGTCTATACTTGCCGGGCTGTCACCCTCACCAAGAAAGAGTACCCAGGAATGAAAAAGGGATTCGCCCGCAGTATTTCAAGCGTTTTGCTGGCATGTTCGGTTTTACTGTTCACCGGCGCAGTGTCCGCATTTGCAGAACCGCCCGCCAAGGCAAAGATGTTAGCCGGATATTTTGAAGAATGGAGCATCTATTACGCCAACTACAATATCGCCAACTTGGAGAGCAACGGCTCGGCCGCAAAGCTGTCGCACCTGGTCTACGCATTTGGCGATGTATCGGCCAGCGCCACCGACCCATCGAGCAACACCTGCGTGATCGCCGATCCCTGGGCTGATTTTGAAGACAATAATCTCCCTGCGACCGGAGGCATCGCCAGTTCCTGGCCACTCTTCGGCAATTTTGCCGAGATCCTCAAGCTGAAACAGCTACACCCAACCTTGAAGACGATCATCTCGCTGGGCGGCGCGGGGGGCACCGCGGCGCAGGCTTTCTCGACTGCGGCAAGCACCGAGGCAGGCAGACAGGCGTTGGTCGCGTCGTGCATCAACATGTTTGTGGTTGGCAATGTGGGCAGCGACTGGAACGGTAATATCACCGCCCCGGGCCTATTCGACGGCATCAATATCGACTGGGAGTTCCCGGCCGCGACCGACCGCCACAACTTTACCCTGCTGCTGCATGAGTTCCGCACCCAGCTGGATGCTTTGTCTGCAACCACCGGAAAAGAATATTCGCTGAGCTTCGACGGGCCGGCAGGCGCCCAGAACTATGTCAACATCAATCTGAAGGAAGCGTCGAAAGAGGTCGATTTCATCACCATCGACGGCTACAACTATGCGGGATCGTGGGACACGGTAACCAACCATGGCTCTCCACTCTATGACGACCCAGCAGATCCGGAATACGGCCAGGGTCTGGACATCGAAGACACTTTTGTTGCCTATAAGAATGCTGGCGTGAAGCCTGAGAAGTACGTAATGGGCATACCTCTTTACGGGGCAGGATGGACAGGTGTCCCGAGCAGAAATAACGGACTTTATCAGAGCTCGACTGGACCCTCGGCGGTGCCGCTGGCGAATGGGACTGGCATATGCACCGACCTCAGTGGCAATACCCCGGGATGCGACCCGCTTCTGACTCCCGGTACGGCCACCTATGCTACGCTTTCAACCTTGACAGCGAATGGCTACCAGAGCTACTTCGATCTCTGCCGGGTGGGGGCATGGCTTTACAACCCAAGCACTGAAACCTTTTTCACTTATGACGATCACGAGTCTGCCTGGATCAAGACCCGCTTTATCAATACCCGCGTACCCGGTGGCTTAGGTGGCGCTTTTGTCTGGGCGCTTAAGGATGATGACGCCAACGGTACGATGGTCAAGACGCTGGCTGAGGGTCTGGGCCGGTAAGGCGGTTACAGGTAAGACGAATCCGGCCTGCCTTAGGCCGGATTCGCTCTTTCAGAACCACCCGTCACGGGTTAGTGACTTATGCGCGAACTGGGGCCGCAGCCTCGGCTTCCGCATGCAAGTCGGCGCGCCCCTCGTGATACTCCATCTCGGTATTCACCGCCCAGATATTTTCCTTGTCGATTTGACCCGCGATAATGTTATCGACCGCAGTCATGGCGGTAAGCATGGAGTGGTCCTGATTGTTGTATTTGTGCATTCCGTTGCGTCCGACTAAGAAGAGATTTGAAAATTCGTCCAGGTATTTCCGCAGCTCGTCGAAGCGTTGGTAGGCCCCGAAGTAGGCGGGGTAAGTTTTCGGAACGCGAATGACCGTGGCATCGAGCACGTCGGACTGCTTGAGGATGCCAATCTGCTCCAGTTCACGCTTGGCGAGAGCGGCGATCGCCTCGTCGGGCTGTTTCCAAATCGGATCGGTGTCATAGCAGAAGTATTCAACACCGATCCAAACGGTGGTGGGATCGCGGACGAGAAACGGGCTCCAGTTATTGAAGATTTGCAGCCGGCCGGCAGTAACATCGGGTTCCTGAATGTAGATCCAGTTGTCTTTGATCAGCAGGTCTGGTGAACTCTTGTCCTGCACGCTGAGCTTGCTCGCCAATAAGCCGACGGTGATGAAATCGCGGTACTGGAGCCCTTCGCTAATTTCTTTCACTTCTGACGGAACCGGGATGTCGAGTCCTCGGACCAGCTCCTGGATGGGCATGGTCGAGAAAAAGTAGTCGCCCCGAAATTCGCGCTCCGTTCCAGTGGCATCGGTCCCGCCGATACCGATGACCTTCCTGCCCTGACAATGTATCTGGTGCACATCGAAGTCGGTGAGGATCTCGCCCCCCATCGCGAGTATCTTGTCGGCGACTAACTCCCATAGCTGGCCTGGGCCCAGCTTGGGATACATGAAGCTTTCGATGAGACTGGTTTCTGTGCTCTTCTGGCTCACGCCGGCGGCCTTGCGCGTGGTCGCGGTCTTCAAAAAATGAAGGATGCTCTTGGTGATGGAGAGACCCTTGATGCGCTGCGCTCCCCACTCAGCGCTGATCTTGTCGCAAGGCATGCCCCAGACTTTTTCGGTGTAGGACTTGAAGAAGGTGAGATAGAGTTCGCGGCCAAAGCGGCTGATAAAGAAGTCTTCGAGGTTCTCGACCTTTTTTGGCGGGAAGATGACGGTGCGGAGATAGCTGAAGCCGATCTTCAGCGTCCGCACCGGGCCGAGCTTCAACAGAGTCTGCGCGCTGAGGCGGATCGGATAATCGAAGAACTTGCGCAGAAAATAGATGCGCGATTTGCGTTGGCGGATGAGCATCACCGCATCTTCGTTCGTCAACTCCGGACCTATGACCTCGCGGCTCTGGCCGCGGTAAGAAATCTCCTGCGCGCCGGCTGCGTCGATAGGCAAATGGCTCAGCCACCAGTTCATTACGCGGTCGCTTTTTGAGAAGAAGCGGTGGCCGCCGATGTCGATGCGGTTGCCCTTGTAGTTGACGGTGCGCGAGATTCCACCCATGGCCGCGCTTTTTTCGAGGACGATGGGGTGGATGTCGCTGCGGGTGAGGAGTTCGTAGGCGGCGGTGAGTCCGGCGGGGCCTGCTCCTATGATGATGGCGGTTTTCTTCATTTTTTGTATTGCCGTACAAAACCTTGGCATCCCAAAGTATGTCTAATCCAGACTTCGATGACACCGCAAATCGCTCCACTTCCGGCCGGGATGACCAATCTAGGCATAGTTGGCGATGACGATACTACGGGTTAGGCGGTCGTCGCGAGGACTCCGTCGTGAGCGAACATCTGACGGATGCCGCGGAGAGCCTGGCGAGTGCGCCCCTCATTCTCAATGAGCGAGAAGCGGACGTGGGCGTCGCCGAATTCGCCGAAGCCGATGCCCGGGCTAACAGCGGTCTTGGCATCGAGCAGCAGCTTGCGAGAAAATTCGAGCGACCCCAGATGACGGTAAGGCTCGGGAATCTCTGCCCAGACAAACATCGTCGCCTTTGGAAGCGGCACGCTCCACCCGGTTTTGTTGAGACCCTGGACGAGCACATCGCGGCGGTTGCGATAGTTCGTAACGATCTCGCTGACGCACTCCTGTGGGCCCTCCAGAGCGAGGATTGAGGCGACCTGGATTGGCGTGAAGGTGCCGTAGTCGAAGTAGCTTTTCAGGCGGGCGAGCGCGGCGACGAGCTTACGGTTGCCGACCATGAATCCGACCCGCCAGCCAGGCATGTTATAGCTCTTCGAAAGAGTGAAAAATTCGACAGCGATCTCTTTGGCTCCCGGCACCTCGAGAACCGACGGAGCCCGGTAGCCATCGAAGACCAGATCGGCGTAAGCGAGGTCGTGGACCAGATAGATACCGTATTCCTTGCAAAGCGCAACCACGCGCTCGAAAAACGCCAGGTCCACGCACTGAGTCGTGGGATTCGCCGGAAAATTCAGGATGAGCATCTTAGGGCGCGGATACATACCCGGAATCGAATGCTCGAGCTCGGCGAGAAATTCGTCGGTGTTGTGAACGGCGACGCTCTGGATGTTCGCCCCGGCAATGATAGGGCCGTAGATGTGGATCGGGTAGCTGGGGTTGGGCACAACGACGACGTCGCCGCGGTCCATGGTGGCCAGGCAAAGATGAGCGATGCCCTCCTTCGAGCCGATGGTGACAATGGCCTCGGTCTCCGGATCGAGCGAGACGCCATAGCGGCGGTCGTACCAGCCACAGATAGCCTTGCGGAGTCGCGGCAGTCCCCTGGAGACGGAGTAGCGATGGGTGGGGGGCTTCTGCGCCGCCTCTATCATCTTGTCGACGATGTGTTTTGGAGTGGCTCCGTCGGGGTTCCCCATGCCGAAGTCGATGATGTCTTCGCCACGGCGGCGGGCGCTGGCTTTCAGTTCGCTGGTGATGTTGAAGACATACGCGGGCAGCCGCGTGAGGCGCGGAAATTCTTCCATGACTCTTTCATTCTATGGGAAAAGCGGACTGCTGGAGGTATTTGAGCGCACGTTCGACGCAAAGGGCAATGGGCAGAGAGGTGTCGATATCCAAGTGTGGATATGCGATCGGTTCGAAGCGGGCTTTCAGCTCGCGATACAACTCGACGGTGCGGTTAGCGGCAGGATGTTTGGCAGAGTCTTCGATCAGCCGGGCTTCGGCGATCGTATCGGGACAAAATGTCTGAATGATTCTCCACCCGCAACCGGCTTGATCGGCCGCGTGAACCGCTTGTTCAAGCTGTTCGCGGCGGGAGAAGGTTCGTCCGTCAAGGAAGATGAACTCGGTGCGGTTGCGAGCCGCAAGATATTTCGCTGCTTCAAGCAGCATGGAGAAGCAGAGGTCGTCCTGCTCGTGGGTGTAGTCGGTGAGCGGGCCAGGAAAGATGGCAGCGCGCAATACGTCTTTGTTGAGAACCACGCCGTTGAGCTCCTCGGCAAGTGCCTGGGCGAGGGTGGTTTTTCCGCTGCCGGGAAGTCCGGCCATGAGAATGTAGGTTGCCATATGGATTTCTGGTTCTTCGGCCGACGAATTTGTTTAGCTTTCATGAGGGCAGATTCAGATTCACCGGCAGCCACAACGTAAAGGACGTCCCCGCGTCCGCGCTGCTCTTCACTTCTATACCCCCGCCGTGGGCGCGGAGAATCGCTTTGGCAATGGCCAGACCCATTCCCGAGCCCTGGACGCGTTCGCGCTGCTTTCCGCGGAAGAATTTGTCGAAGACGAAAGGCTGATCGGCTTCCTCGATGCCCGGGCCGCGATCACTTACGGTGACCAGCAGACGGTCTTCGGCCAGTTCGCTGGAGAGGGATATCGGCAGGCCATGGGGGGAGTATTTGGCCGCGTTCTCGATCAACTGGCGGAGGACGCGGCGGACAAGTTCGCGGTCCATGGCGACCGAGGGTTGATCTTCTGGTACACGGATCTCGACGGGCCGGTCTTTGAGCAGGGGGCGGGTGTCTTCGAGGGCCAGATCGATGACTTCGCGAAGGTTTTGCGGCCGTGCTCTTACTTGCAGGCTTTCGGAGTCGAGTTGGGCCATCTCGACGGCCTGACCGATAAGCCGGTCGAGCCGCGCGCTCTCTTCGTCGACCACGGCATACATTTCGCGGCGGTCAGCCTCTGCGATCTCGGGCTGGCTGATCAGTGTCGTGGCGGCTGCGCGAATGGCCGTCAGCGGAGTACGCAGCTCATGAGTAACCGAATCCAGCAGAGCGCTGCGCAGTTGTTCGCCCTCGCGGGAGGCCTCCATGTGACTGAAGCGCTCGAGCGCTGAGGCGCGTTCGAGGGCGATTGCCATGAGGCCGGCAATCGCCTCATACATGGCGTCTGGATACTGAGCGTCAGTGACCGCCAAGGCGCCGCTGGAACGCATGCCGAGGGCGAGTGGGAGCAGCCGAACTCCGGGAGAGGCTTTCACGGCTGCATCAGGCTCCTCGGCAAGCAGCTTGAGCCGATCCAGCGGGAGCAACTCGTTGCCGGGGTCGGAGTAGTAGGACTTTCCTTGCTCGCGAACATAGAGAGCGACCGCGCGCAGCTTGAAGACGCTGGCGATAAGCGAGGGGGCGGTGCGGGCGAGGCCGCGCAGGTCGTCGTGGAGAAGCAGTTGTTCGCTGAATTCAAACAGCCGCTCGACTTCGCGACGGCGGGCCTCGGATTGGGTGGCGGCGCGACGTTCGCTATCGGCGAGGTGGCTGACCAGGACGCTGGCAGAGAGGAATGCGGCGAGCGTGACCCAATTTTGCGGGTCGGCAATGGTCAGGGTACCGACAGGCGGCAGAAAAAAAAAGTTATAGAGCAAGGTGCAAAGCGCCGAGAGATAGACGGAGTAGGCAAGCCGCCAGCGAGTGGCGACGAGCAGGACCAGCACCAGAAATGTGAGCGCAACCGTGGTCTGGTTTACATGCGCCACGCGGCGGTAGACAGCAACGATGAGCAATGCAACCAGCGTGATCACCGCATAGCGGGCCACAGCCAGTCGCAGGGATGGGGAGTCGTTTTTCATTCCAGTTTTCAGTTCTCAGTGTTCGGCCGCAGCTCGCGACAAATGGATTCCCACCAACATGGCAGGAGCTTCCACTGTAGTACCTGGCTCAGGGGAACACCAACGGCCGGGTGATATGTTGAAATTGAGCGCGAATGGCAGAGCGAATCCTGATCGTCGACGATGAGACGCAGATTACCCGGGTACTGCGGGCGGCCCTTTCGGCTCAGGCCTATGACGTGCGAATTGCCAACGATCCGCAGGAGGCGCTGCTGCTTTTTGAGGATTGGGCGCCGGACTTGATCATTACCGATCTGATGATGCCCGGCATCAGCGGAATTGAGGTCTGTCGAGAGATTCGCAAGAAGGCGGCGACGCCGATCATTGTCCTCTCGGTCCGCGATCAGGAGCGCTCGAAAGTCGAAGCGCTCGATGCCGGCGCCGACGATTATGTGACCAAGCCTTTCAGCATTCAGGAGCTACTGGCGCGAGTGCGGGCGCATCTGCGACGTGCTCCGGAACGGAATTCGGACCAGGCAGTGGAAGTGGGAGATTTTGTCGTCGACACCCAAGCTCATTCCGTCACCGTCTCTGGCCGGGGAGTTCATCTGACCCCAAAAGAGTTCGATCTGCTGCTGCACTTTGCACGCAATTCCGGGAAAGTGCTGACCCACCGCGCGTTGCTGACGGCAGTGTGGGGTGCACAGTCGGCCCATCAACCGGAGTATTTGCGGGTCTTCATAGGGCAGCTCAGAAAAAAGCTCGAAAATGGCAGCGGGAAGCAGTATTTTCAAACTGAGCCGTGGGTTGGATACCGATTTCTTCCTGAAGGTCTGCCGGAATGAGCCCCAGAGGAGGATTCACTTCCCCGGATCATCGAATGCGGGCTAATCACTCGCTGTCAGCCGCTCTTCCTAGTGGACATCGACGGAATACCGCACCAGCACGCCATTCACGAATTCGGCGTGGATGAATGAGTTCCCTTGCGCGTAGGTTTCGGAATGGACCTGGAGACCGTCGTGGTCGGTATCGGCCATGCCGGTGGGATTGCCGAGCAGCGCCCGAACCTGGTCCTGATGCATTCCTTTCTGCAGCCCATTGATCGTCGCCGGGGCCGGATTCCTATTCATTGCCGCCGCTGTCGGCGTCGCTGTTCCGGGGGTGGCGGCCAGAGCACCGCCGGTCATCCCGGGGGGAAAGGTTACATATGGGCTGAGCGCGGCCACTACGTCCTGGGGAGTGATATTGGCCGGCACTCTGTTGTCATATTTCAGATTGAACCGGGAACCGCCTTTCATCCGGTCCTGATCGACCTGATACTTTTTCTGCTGGGCTGCGTCTTCAGCGATCGCCTTATTGCGCTGATCGTCGCGCTCCCGTTGCCGCCTGAGGTAGTCGAGCTGTCGTTGGATCCGATCTTTCTGGTCGGGATCATCGGTGTTGGCCAATTGATTTTCCAGGTCTTTTTCGCGATCGCTTTTCGGGGCCGACGTGAATTTCACCGAAGTGTCGGTGTCGTCGCCAAAGGTCCCGAAGCCTCCTCCGCCAAGCTGGAACTCTATCAGCTTGTCCTTTACCTTGACGGTGGTGATCATGACCGCGTCGCCATTGCGCAGCGCGACGGGAAAACTCTTCATTCGCTTACCATAGGCTTTGGCGTCGAGCGAGTTGGGCCGCTGCGGATAAATGTCGATTCCCTGCTGGCTGCCGGGCATGTCAATCTTGACGACGACTTGTTTGCCCTCAAAGTACTGGCTTAGGCTGCTGGTGTCCTGGGCCCTGAGAGTTACGACAGCCAACCACAAGATGACGGCGATAGCGCAGTTTTTCATCGACTCTACCCCTCTGCATTGTGCCTATTTTTGGGCGAAATTCAATGAAAAAGTGCAGGCTTTGTTCGAACCCGGAGGTCGACCTAGCTTGAATAGGCGGGGCAGCGCAGTCCGACCCACCTTTACGACTTTCTTATAAACCGCTTATGTGGAGTTTAGCGGCGGGCGACTCTACTGGGATAGATGGATGACGCTGCGGTCTTGGTTGGAGTTTGAGGACAAATTCTCGATGTGGGACTTACTGGCTCTGTTGATGACAATCGTATTTTTCGCGCTCGCCCTCTGGTATGTGCAGGGCTGCGAGAGGCTGAGGTGATTCGCCATGGATTTTACGACAGTGGTCGTCTTGGTGCTGACCGTCCTGCTGATCGCATACCTCTTTGCCACTTTGTTGCGGCCGGAGAAATTCTGAAATGACCTGGAATGGATGGCTGCAAGCCGCAGTCTTGTTCGGCTTCGTCTTCGCGCTGATGAAGCCGCTGGGCGTTTATATCGCCAAAGTGCTCGAAGGCGAGAAGACCTTTCTCGATCCAGTGCTTCGGCCTGTCGAGCGATGGATCTATCGGCTGAGCGGGATCGAGGCGGGCGTGGAGATGACCTGGCGGGAATACACCGTCGCCATGCTGATATTCAGCTTCGTTTCCCTGCTGCTCACCTATTTGATCGAACGCGCCCAGCACTTCCTTCCCTGGAATCCGCAGGGATTGGCGGCAGTGGCACCGGATCTCGCGTGGAACACGGCGGCCTCATTCACGACCAATACCAACTGGCAATCGTATGTGCCTGAGACAGTGATGAGCTACTTCACCGAGATGGTGGGGCTGGCCTATCATAACTTCCTGAGCGCGGCGGTCGGGATTGCGGTGGGAATCGCTCTGGTGCGCGGGATTGCGCGGAAACAATCGCCGACTATTGGCAACTTTTGGGTCGATGCGACGCGGACGATTCTTTGGATCCTGTTGCCGATCTGCCTGATCGCCGCGCCAATCCTGGTCCAGCAAGGCGTTCCCCAGAACCTCAAGCCGTACACGGTCGCCGCGCCGCTGGAAAAGTCCCCGACGCCGCAGACAATTGGCCAGGGCCCGGTTGCATCGCAGGAAGCGATCAAGATGCTGGGAACCAATGGCGGCGGCTTCTTCAACACTAACAGCGCGCATCCATTTGAAAATCCCACCCCGCTGGCGAACTTTGTCGAGATGCTGCTGATGTTCCTGATTCCCGCTGCCCTGACGGTGACGCTGGGCAAGATCACTGGGTCCCCAGGGCATGGCTGGGCAGTCTTTGGGACCATGTTTGCGTTGCTACTTGCCGGCTTCATCGCCATCTACGCGGCGGAATCGCGGCCGCATCCGCTCCTGCATAACGTCTCGCAACAGACGACTGCGCTGCAGCCGGGCGGCAACATGGAGGGCAAAGAGGTCCGATTCGGAATTTCGCAGTCGGCGCTTTTTTCCGCAGTCACCACCGCCGAGAGCTGTGGAGCTGTCAACGCGATGCATGACTCCTACACACCTCTGGGCGGTATGGTTCCCCTGATCAACATCATGCTGGGCGAAGTGGTCTTTGGTGGAGTTGGATCGGGGCTGTACGGAGTATTGATCTATGTCGTGCTCTCGGTGTTCATCGCCGGTCTGATGGTTGGCCGAACGCCGGAATACCTCGGCAAGAAGATCGAAGCCTATGACGTCAAGATGGCGATGCTTTACATCCTGATATTCCCCATGGTGATTTTGGTGC
>Ga0302324_100008247_pt1 | contig 22019 bp, 19 predicted proteins | sample Palsa_T0_1_FD_201949 | JGI IMG/M metagenome (GOLD analysis project Ga0302324, IMG submission 201949) | Peat permafrost microbial communities from Stordalen Mire near Abisko, Sweden - Palsa_T0_1 | ecosystem: Environmental > Terrestrial > Soil > Palsa > Peat permafrost | place: Sweden: Abisko...
TGGCGGTTCCCCGCGCTACCGGGTATTGGACGGCTACGGGCTGACCGGCGCAGGCGTAAGCGCTGCGCATTTCGGGACGAGTCTCTTTCCAGCTTGAGTTGGGGATGATCCAGATGGGGCCGGAGTTGGGGCCGGCGAGCGGGGAGAGTCCGTCGGGTTGGGCTTCGCAGGCGGCGAAGGAGATGTCGTGGGAGAAGGTGACTTCGTTGCCGGGGAGAATCATGCCGCCGCGCAGGCCGGTGGCCAGGACGCGGCCGCCTTTTTGGAGGATTTGAGCGATGGCGGCGCGGTCGGCTTCTTCGTTGGAGTAGGGCTCGGCGAGGATGAGGACGGTGGATGGGCCGGCCTGCTGGGCCAGGGTCTGTTTGGCTAGATCTGGGAGGGGCTGGTCCCAGCGCTGGACGCGATAGCCGGACTGCTCCAGGAGCGTGAATGCGGCTTTGGCTCCGTGCTGGCCGGCGAGGTTGCTGTCGGGGAGTGGGTTCTGATTGGGATCTTCGCGGGGCGTAAAAACGGCGAGCAGGACGAGCACGACCGCGACGAGGCTGAGGATGATCCAGAGCATGCGGCGGTCTTGGGGGTCGAGGGAGCCGAAGAGTTTCATCTTCCCCCCGGAGGAATGCCGAGTTTGGCGGCGACTTCGGCGGCATGGCGAAAATCGGCTTCGGCGGCGGGGCGGCCGGCATACCAGGTGCGTTCAAAGCTGCGGGTGAGGGCTTTCAGGTCGGCGTGATGCGCGTTTTCCTGGGTGAGCAGGGCGAGGTATTCGCGGGGAGTGCGTGCGCGGTCGGCGGGCCAGGGGCCGAGCGACTCCAGGCGCGAGATGCTGGCCCAGTAGAGGAGATGGATGGCGTCGCGCCAGGCGGATTGAGCGGCGGCGCGGCGGGCGTCTTCAAGCCAGAGCTGCCAGTCGCGAGCGGAGGCTGCCGCGCCGCCGGTTCCGGGGAGGAAATTGGCCGCGCTCATGCGGCCCTGGCGTTCGAGGCGGATGAGAAACCAGACGAGGGCGATGGTGAGGGCGAGAACGAAGAGGATTTCGGCGGTTCTACCGACCCATTTGGACTTGAAGCCGGCCTGCTCGAGTTTGCCGATGATGTTGTCGATCCAGTTGCCGACTTTTTCGAGGACGCGGTCGAGGAGCGAGGGTCCGGCGACGGCGGGGTGGTACTCGCTTGCGGCGAGAATGCGGTCGAGGGTCTGGCGCTGCTGGGTTGGGGCGGATTTGGCGGGCGCGGTTTGCGTCCAGGATGCGGCTGTTTGGGCGTCGGCGGCGAGGCGCTGGCGGGCATCGGTTAACTGCTGGGGGATTGAGGGCGGTTGGAATTCAGGGGTTGACGCGGAATCCGATTCGGAATCGTCGGAATCTTCGGGTTTTGAAGGCCGGGATTTGGCCTTTGCGGCGGTTTTTTTCTGGGAATCGGCGGCTGCGTCGAGGAGGGTACGGAGCCAGGCGAAGCGGATTTGGCGTGAGCCGGAGGGCAGGGCGATCTGGATGTCTGGGCCGACCTGGCTGGACGGGCAGTTGGCGGGCGTGACGGCTGACTGGCACTGGGCGACGAGCTGGTCGAGGGTGCGGAGGCGAGCCTGGAAGTCGGCGATGGAGACGGTGTCTGGCGCGGGGGTGACGACGACCTGCGCGGAGTGTGCGTCCGGGCTGGGATTCTCAAATGCAAAAAGACGAGGCTGGATGGCTGCGGCGAGCGCGAGCAGAGCCAGCAGGCCGGGGATTGCGGCGATTTTCCGCGCGGACGGCGCATACGGATGCGATGGCGAGGGACTCACGCGCCGGAACCCTCCGATGCGGGGGTGGGAGGATCTACGACCGGGGAGCTGAAGGACTCACCGGGCGCGGCGGATGGTTCGGAGATGGCAAAGCTGGGCGGAGCGGTTTCGGGCGTGGTAGGCGCGGGTGCAAAGATCAGCGGTGCGGGCGGCAGAGCGGACCAGCCGGCGTGGTCCATGAGCTGCTCGATGTCGTAGCCCTCCATGCGGGTGCGCTGATCGTTGTAGAAGAGCATGAGCGCTGTGCTGTAGATGGGCATGACGAACATGCGCACCAGGAATCCGGAGGCGAGGTTGGCGATCTGGATCAGCATGAAGAACATCGTCGGGAGCCCATGCGAGGTGATGGACTTGCGCATGAAGAGGCCAATGACAATGTCGATGGGCATGGAGAGCATGAGGGTCACGACAATGGTGAGGACGCCGACCAGCAGAAACATGACGAAGATGCGTCCGCGGGTGCCGCTACTGAGAAGGTTGCTTCGCTTGAGCGATGACCATGCATTGATGTCTTCGACGACGCAGACCGGATAGGCCAGCGAGAGCCGGAGCCAGATGAGGACACAAACGACAAAGAGTGCGATGACCAGCAGGATAAGTGCGATGGCGAGCAAGGGTGAGACGACCGCGCCGGTGCCCGATTTGGCGGCCAGCGCGCCCAGGATGGCGCCGACGAGGAAGACGGCGACGAAGACAAAGTAGGGAATGATGCCTGCAAATAGCGACTGCTGGAAGAGAATGCCGACATGACGCCAGAAATGGCGGAAGGCGTAGCCGTAGGATGCGCGGATGGTGATTGCGCGGCCCTCAAGGACTTCCGCGGCGGCGCGATTGAGTGCTGCCAGCGCCATGGCAAAGACGCCCAGTAATAGAGGAAAGCCGATGAGCAGGAAGAGCATGATTATCAATCCCATGAGGAGGGATTGCTGGGAGATGTCTGGCGTGGCGGCTGGTTTGCCGGTTTGTTGGGCATTGGCGATCGAAAGGAACTGGGACGAGAAGAACAGAACAACCGCGCCGGAGATAAGCACGACCAGCCCGGCGGCCGGGGCGGCAATGCCGACCATCAATAGAAAGTTGCGGCGATAGACCTGAACGGTTCGGTCCAGGATTTCGCCCAGGGTGAGGGGTCGCGTGCTGGCGGCCATGTTGGCTACTCCTGGTACCCGGTTCTCCGGGGTTGCGGAAATGATCTTGCCGAGATCCCGTCCCCGATTTGCCGCAGGCGACTGATATTTTGACGCCTGCGGTCGAAAGCTGGATAGGCCGGATGTTAGCACAGAGCGTCAGGAATAAGGGAATCGTCAGGGAATCGGGACGGGTGGCCTGGGGATGGGCAATCGGGAGCAAGAATAGATTAGACTAAACCCATTGAACGTGAACTCGCATCCGGCAAATCGATTGGCTCAACTCTGCGCGTATTCTGCGGAAGCTCCGGAGTGGGAGGAGTTTGTGCGCCTGGCGATACCGGTGGTGGGTCTGGCGGCGCGGCGCGTGGGCGCGGTCTGGGGCGACCGATCGACGGCGACGATGAACGAGATCGTGCAGGATGTCTTTCTGAAGCTGTGCGAGGACGAACGCCGCGTATTGCGGGAGTTTGAGGAGCGCAGCGAAGACTCGATTCTGAAGCTGCTGCGGATCATTACGGCGACGGTCGGGACGGATCATTTCCGGAGGCTGCGGGCGGACAAGCGCGGCGGAAGCGTATCGGCGGTTTCCTATGAGCGGCACGTGACGGCGAACGATCTGGAAGACGCCCGTTCGGTGCGGACGCTGGAGATGCTGGGTCTGTATGCGCAATTGGACGGTTTGCTTCGGCTTTTTCCCACGAAAGTCAGCGCGCGGGACCGGAGATTGTTCTGGCTTCATTTCCGGCATGGCATGACGGCGGAGGCAATCTCGCGCATCCCGACGATGGGTTTGGGCGCGAAAGGCGTGGAGAGCGCGCTGATCCGGCTGACTCGATTGCTGCGCCAGACAGTGATCCATGGAAAGCCCAGACTGGCATCGGCGAAAAATAAATCGTCTCCGGCAAAAAAAATAAAAGGATTTTCCCCGCCAGTTACGATTAACAATATAAAGCACAGATGAAAAACGACGACAAGAACGAGATCGAAAACCCCGCCGAGTTATCGGGGGAGGATTTACTTCGTTTTTTGGAGGCGGTCCCGGAGATACTGCGGGAGCGGAAGAGTATGGGCGAACCGCACTCAGTTTCCGCTGCGGTGTGCCCGGATGCGGAGCTGTATTTGCGCGCGGCGCTGGGCGAGTTACCGCCGGAAACTTGCGATAAGTTGGAGTCTCATGCGGAAGGTTGCCCAGAATGCAGCCGGAGACTGAGCCAAAGCCGGATGGTTCTGGAGGGCAATCCCAGCGCCGAGGAAACAGCGGCAATTGCGGAACTGGCCGCGGCTCGCGTGGAGTGGCAGCGGCGAATGGCTGAGGATTTGGCGGCGACGCCGAGGCGCGGGAAAAGGGTGCTGCCGTTTGGCGGTCTTGCGAAGGGCCGGCGATGGATCGCGGGAGTTGGAATTGCCGCCACGCTGCTGATTGCGGCAGGTTTGCTGGTCTGGCAGCGGGACAGCAATACGCCGGAGCGGGAATTGGCCAGGGCTTATCAGGAGTCACGGACGCTGGAGTTGCGGGTTCCGGCGGCGGGCTTTGCCGCCTTTGCGCTGGGCGGGCACACGCGTGGAGCGGGTTCCGACCGGGAGCCGCCTGCGCTGCTGGAGGCGCGGGCGATGTTGGCGCGCGAGCTGGAGCGGACGCCGCAGGACGGGCATTGGCTGGAGTTGCGGGCGCGGGCGGATGTGCTGGAGGAACGGTACGATTCGGCGATCGACGTGCTGGACCGGCTGGTGGCGCAGGGTCCGGTGACTGCGGAGTTGTTGACAGACGCGGCGAGTGCCTATTATCAGCGCGGCCTGGTGACGGGCAGCGAGGTGGACCGTTCGACGGCGCTGGACGACCTGGCGCGCGCGGACAAACTGGCTCCGACCGACCCGGTGGTGCTCTTCAACGAGGCAATTGTGATGGAAGATCGCGGGCAGATGATGAACGCGGTGGAGGTTTGGAACCGTTACATTACGATCGAGCGGGACGGGCAGTGGCGCGAGGAAGGCAAACGCAAGCTGGCGGCGCTGGAGCAGACCCTCAATCGCATGAAGAGCCATGAGAGCCGGATGCGGCAGATGCTGGCGACTCCGGAGGCTATGAACGCGTTGGCGAAGGACGCGAAGATGCTGGCGGCTATCGATGAAGAGCTTTCGGCTTATAAATTAGACCAGGTGCTGCTGCCCGCCTTTCCAGAGGGAAAGGGTCCGTCTCCCGGATTGGAACAGACGCGCGGTTCACCGTGTGCTGCTTCCTGCGTTTCGGCGCGAAGATTATTGGTTGCGATTGGACGTTCTTTAGAAATACAGCACCATGATTCCTGGCTCACCGACTTACTCCCACCCGAAATTGATTCGTTGCCCGCCGAATCGGCGAAAGCCTTTGGCGATGGCCTGCGATTTTTAGCGCGGGCAATGCGGGACGACGTAGAAGACACTCCGAAAGAAGGGGCGCAGCTGGCTCTAGCTGCCGAGGACGCATTTCGGAGATCGGAACGAACCGCGGGAAACGCCCCTAAGATCAAGGCCGCCGAGCACGTTGCGGAATACCGCTCCATGGTGGAGCATCTGTTTGCGCTTCAGTTGCAGGTGAACTTCGACGAATGCCGGGTTGAGGCCGAAAAGCTTCGCCGTGAACCCGATGGGCAAAGGGATGGCCAGCGATATCCGTGGATTACGGGGCAGTCCGAGGTAATCGAAAAGGTATGCGACGACACGCCCGAGACGCGCCGAGCGGGCCGGAGGCTCGTGGAGGAAGCTTTACGCGCGGCAGAATCCAACCGCTACCGGTTGCTTAAGGCGCGTGCCAATGGCATGATTGCCGGCGAGTTGATGGATTCTGGCGATACGGACGCGGCGGAGAGACTTACGTTGGCATCTCTTGCGGAGCTCTTCGCATCAGACTCGGCCGTTGTTCGCATTCAACCGGCAATTAACCGCGTCGGGATGGCAGAGCTTGCCACTCCACGTTCTTACGCCGGCGAGCTGAGTATCCGGGAGTCTTTGCGATGGGCGGAGCTAAGCGGGCTGAAGGTGCGTGCGGCGCAAACGAGAGTAATTTTAGCGCAGGCGGAGCTGCGCAACGGAGAAACGCATCAAGCGGAGGAACAGATAAGGCTTGCCGATGCGGAGGGTAACCCGACTGCCTTGGGAAAGGCCGAAGGCGCAAACCAATCGCAAGGAGCGGAAATGCTGGCTTCGGCCATGCTGGAATCGGGCGATTTGTCCGGTGCAGCAGGGTACCTGGGTCAAAGGACAGAACCCTTGATACGTTCGTCGGATGTCTTCCTGTTGCGCAAAGACGCAATGAATCGAGGACAGCTTGAGCTGGCTCTCGGACAGGCGGATCAGTCGGCAAGAATGCTGGAGTCTGCGATACGGCTGAGCGAGGGGAACGATCTTCGACGGGGTGATCGCGTTACGGGAGCGGAGTTTGGCGAACAAGATCATGATGCTTACGCAGAGCTGGCAGCAAGCTGGCTGGCACAGGGCCGTTCGGCGGAGAGCGTGCTGGCGCTTTGGGAGCGATTCCGGCTGCGATCTCGCGGGTTGGCGATTACGCAGTGCAAGGACGGGGCACTCGATTGCGAACTGCCGCAGCTGGTGGCGGAGCAGCGTCGATTGGGAGGCAATCTTGTATTTGGACAGATTGTGCTGCTGGACCGGGTGCTGATTTATCGCGTGGACAGCGGGAGTGTGCAGTGGAGCGAAAGACGCGTAGCTCGACAGCGATTGCTGGATCAGGCGCAGAGACTAGAACTGGCGGTCAGTTCTCCCTACACTTCGGCCGAAACTGCGTCCATCCTGGGAAGTTGGCTGGCGAATGAATTGCTGCCCGCGTTGCCTGCTAATTTGTCGGGCTACGATGCTCTGCTTCTGGAGCCAGACCCGATGCTGGCCAATCTTTGCTGGCCGGTACTGCCTACCGCGGCTGGCCCGCTTGGGCTGGCGTATCCACTGGCGGAGATGCGGTCGATTCTGGTTCCTGCCTCGGAGCGCGACGGCTTGCCGGCAGCCAAGCTTCGTGGGCGGGCACTGGTGGTTGGAGCGTCAGTGGCGGGGGAAGGTGAACCTCCACTGCCGGAGGCGCTGAATGAGGCCAGTCATGTAGAGCAATTGCTTCATGCGCCGGAGGTTTTGCAGGGCGAGCGGGCGACGGCAGCGCGGGTTGGCGCGGACCTGGGATCGGCGACAATTTTTCACTTTGCCGGCCACGCCGTTCAGACGGTGAACGGGACCGAGCTACTGCTCGCGGCGACTTCGCCTGGCGACACGCATCCTTGGGTGGATGGGCAGTTTCTAAGACAGCACCCTCCACGCGCTTGCCGGCTTGCGGTTCTTTCGGCTTGCGCGACGGGAAGCCCGGAGGCCTCGTGGACTCACCCGCTGCAGAACATTGTGGAAACTCTTGGAGCTTTGGGAGTTCCGGAGGTTGTGGCGACGCGATGGCAGATCGATTCGGAGGCTTCGGTGCCGTTTTTCGATGCCTTTTATGGAGGATTATCCGGCGGCAGCACTGTCGCGATGGCATTAACTTCTGCGAGAAGAGTACAATTCGGGAACTCTAAGTATCGCAATCCTTATTACTGGGGCGCTTACTACGTAACCGGTAGAGAGATCGATTATCCATTAGGAGAGTTGCATGCCCGCCGATAAGAAGTCGAAATCGAAGAAAAAGAAGCAGGAAACGCAAACGAACGGAACACGACTGGATGTGGTTTTTACCGGACCGCTGCTGTTTGTACCGGAAGTTGCGGATGGCAATATTGGCGAAGTGGAAGTGTTTGCGCCGTGCAATGGACACCACATTGGGGCGGTGTTTCTGCCTGGGGTGATCTTTACGGATGCGGAATTGGACGATCCGAAAGGCAAGCGCTGGCCGGAGCCAGAGAGTTTTTCCCTGCTGGACCCGCATAGTTATGCGATCGAGTTGACGCAGACGGCTGAAACGCTCCAAACTCACTTTCCGGTGGCGTCGATTCCGGATACCAATCACAAGATCAAGCCGGGACGCAGGCTGAGCGGCGACTGGGATTTGTCGATCCTGGTGAAGGGGCAAATCTCCGGTTGGTCTACTTTTCGGCTTGCGCAGGTCAGAGAGGGTCTTTTCCACGGCGCAGACGCCCCCACAGGCAAAACGACCGCATCCTTACAGCGCCTCACGTATTCGGGAGTGACGGGCGGCGATTTGCTGGGTGCTCCCAGCGAACCGAGGGCGTATCTGCGCGACAATGCAGCGAAGGGCGGAACGCTGATTGTGATCGGCGAGATTCCATACCAGGCGACGCTATTACACGAGCGGCGGGCTATCGACGCAATAGCCAAGCTGGCCGGCCTGGAGCTTCATCTGGCCGAGACTCGGCCCAAGCCGTACCAAACTCGCCTGATGGACCATGTTATCGATTGTGGATTATCGATCATCCTCGCTTGAGGCTCTGAATCCTACTAAGCTCCCGGCTTGGCCGGTTTCCACTGGATCAGGAAGTTGGTGACGGCACTGGACTCCATATGGCGCATGGATTCAAATTCGCCGGTGCGCTGGCTGTAGAGGAGCTTGCCGTGCCGGTCGAGGACGGCGAGGGCGGGAACGCCTTTGGCCAGCGGAATCTGGTAGCGCTCGGCTATGTTCTGGTTCCTGTCGATCCCTGTGAGGCCGATGTTGATGTGAACAACGACGTAATTGGCTTCGAGCAGGGGTTTGTTGGCCGGGTCGTGGAAGTAAATGTCGAGAACCTTGCAATCGCCGCACCAGTTGCCGCCAAAGTCGAGGAGGACATTTTTGTGGGTGACGGCGGCGGTCTTGAGTCCCGCGGCGAGGTCGGCCTGGGCTTGTTCCGGAGTGGGGTATATGTCGTGCCCCTGGGCTCTGGCGGGCGAAACAGCGGCAATCGAGAGGGCGAAGACGATCAGGGGCAATGCGATTTTGAGGAAACGCGAAGGGACGGGAAGCAACGACATGGGGAAATGACCTCGACTATTGTTTTTGTAACGCGAATAGGAATCAGATGCAAGGAAATGGCGGAAGATAGGAATTCTTTGGTTCGTGGGTCTAATCTAATGAGCGGAGCTAAAGAAGTGACAGACGAACGGCGTACCAAACTCGAAGCGACGAGCTATGCGGATCTGGACGCCATGATGGAAGCGTACGCGGCCGCGGCGGTCGAGGTTGCGCGGGAGCGATTCCGGCAGCGGCTGGACTATGAGTCTGGGTCGCTGGTGGCGTTTGAGGCTGTATTGTCGGAGCTGGCGGAAAAGGCAGAGCTGGATTACGACTACGAAGTGAGGCTTTGGGGCGGCTATCTGGGCGAGGTGCTGAGGCGGCGCTATGCGGGGACGTGGGAGATGACGCAGTATCCCGGGGGCGCGGCGGCGGTGCCGGCGGTCGAGGTGCGGGGATCGCGGCTGTTTCCGCTGATGAAGGTGTACCGGCGGATTACGATGGGCGATTCGGAGAGCATTGCGGCGTTTTTCGACATGGTGACGGAGCGGCTGGGCAGGCCGGCTCAGGTGAATTGATGCTTTGCGGATTGTCCTTCGGCAAATCCGAAAGGCTTTGGTGTGCGTTCTTTTGGCAAGGCTAATGTCGATTTTTCGTCGCGCGGGGATGAACCGGGCGGGATATTCGATACTATGCGACAATAAAACTGATATTCTCGCGGGCAGAGTTGCCGATGCGAGTGGCGAAGGCGACTTCGCGGAGGATGTATTCGATGAATCTTGGTGGACTGTTTGAGGGACCGCACCTTCTGATCCTGTTGGCGCTGCTTTTCGTGTTCTTTGGGGCGAAACGGCTGCCGGAGTTGGGCAAAGGCATTGGCGAGGGATTGAAGGGCTTCAAGGAAGGCATTAAGGGTGTGACCGATCCTGCTCCGCCCGTACAGGCACAGAGCGTAACCACGCCGCCGCCGGCTGCGCCAGTCGAGCAGAAGCAGACCCCGGTCGCGTAATCGGGCCTTGTAAGTGCTTTGAGGCTAGAGGCTTAGCATCACGACGGATGCCAGAGCCACGGCCATGCCGAGGGTCTGTCTGCGGGTGGGATGTTCGCGCAGAATCATTGCCGCCAGCAGGATGGTGAATCCGGGGTAGAGCGACGAGACCAGTGCGGCCAGATCCAGGCGGCCTCCATGGGCGGCGAGGGTGTAGCCGAAGTTGCCGATGGTGTCCAGGCAGCCTGCCAGGATGCCCATTTTCCAGAATCCAGACCAGATGCGGCTTTGCGAGCCGATATTTTCTTTTTCGCCTTGTCGGGGCCAGACGAAGAGGAGAATTGCGCTCATGGCGAGGACGCCGCCGAGGCGGGCGGATGTGAGCGCCCAGAGAACGCCGTCCTTGGAAGCCAGTTTGAGCAGAATGAGTTGCAGACCGAAGCCGGCGCCGGATAACGCACCGAGCAGGAGCGCGCGCGGCGGAGTGCCGTGGCCGGGGGAGTGAGCGATGAGCCAGATGGCGACTGCGCCGAGCAGCAGTCCAGCGCGTGCCAAGGGCGCGGGCAGGCCTTCGACCCAGAGACCGTAGGCGACGGGAACGAGCGCGGTGAGCAGGCCGGTGAGCGCGGCGGTCAGTCCCATGGCGCCCATGGCCAGAGCGCGATAGAAGACGGCGAGGGCCAGGGAGCCTTCGAGTCCGCCGATGGCTCCCTCTAGAAATTCGGCGCGGTGGGGTAGCGGCAGTTGACCGAAGAAGCATGCGGCGAGGAGCAGCAGTAGCGTGACCAAGTGGCCGGAAGCGGCAACGAGCAAGGCTGGAGAGCGGCGCGCGCCGAGTCCGCCGGCGAAGTCCGAGCCACCCCAGGTGGCGGCTGCGACAAGCCCCAGTCCTACGGATAGGACTGGGGCGATGGAGGCGGCGGCGGAAGGACTTGCGAACGCCACGTTTAGTGGAGGTTTTCCGCCGTGGGATAATAGCCCGGCTTGGCGGTGACTTCGACTTCCTTGCTGGGACGGGCGACGCGGACATCGATGGTGCGGTATTTGCCGTCGACGGCCGGCTCATGGCTGTAGTAAACAAGCGTGTACTGGAAGCGAGCTTCCTCGGCAATATGCTGGTAGCTCTTTTCAATGCCGTTGGTGTTCTTTTCGGTATCGAGGCTTCCCCCTGTTAGAAGGGCGTATTTGGTGAGGACGTTGTCGTTCATCTGGAACGGAATGTGGAACCGGCTGAGGTAACCCTCGCCCCAGCGCGCGGAATCTCCAACAAGCGTGGCATAGACGGCGATTTTATTCTGCTGCAGATATTTGAGGACTTCCTTGGTGGTGGCTTTGCTGCCGTATTCCTTGCCGTCCGAGACGACGTAAAGGATACGCCGGCGACCCAGGGGACGCTTCGCCAGCTCTTGCGCGGCCAAAAGGATGGCGTCATTGAGGGTGTGCTTCTCCTTGGGGAGTTGGACGAACGCACCGCCAGTGCTGCCGCCCTGCTGGATCACCGGGTTGACGCAGTCGCCGTTGCTGGTGATAGGGCAGCCGGCCAGCGGTCCGGAGGTCACGGGAACGAGCGGGTCACGGCCGATGGCCTTATTGAGTTCGAGGACAGCTTCGAGACGATGGCTTTGCGCGCCGGTAAACCCCCCGGAGAGATCTTTGGCGCCGTTGTTATAGGCAAAGACCGCAACGTCGTCAAAGGGAGTGAGCGCGCCCTGGATAGAGCCCAGGGAGCGGTTGACCTCGGCCATGGTGCCCTCTTCAAGGCTTTGGTCAATGACGAAAGCGATCGAGAGCGGGTAAGGATCCACCGTAAAGAAGGCGATGCGCTGCTGCTGGTTGTTCTCAAAGATGCGGAAGTCGCGATAGGTGAGGCCGGCGACGAGATGACCTTTGGCGTCCTTGATGGTGACGGGAACTTCTACGGCGTTGGTATTGCTGATGATGATGGTCTTGATGTCGTCTGCGGAGCCGGTGAGGGGTGCTTCGCCCTGGACAGTGTCGGGAACAGCTGGCGGCGGCGCGGGCTTGGCTTCGGCTGGAGCGGTATCAGGAACGGTTGCCGAGGAACCTTCGCCGGGCGTGACCTGAGTCTTGACGTCAGACATGGGGGTGGGCGCCTGGGGAGTTGGCGCGTCGGGCACGGGAGCTGGGGTCGCTGGCGGAGTGGATTGCGCGAGCAGGGCAACGGGAACCTGCGCCAGCAGGAGTGCCAGAGCGAGTCTGCCGGCAAGCTTAAGAGCGGGGGCGCAAGAAAAATGGGACAAACTACGATTCACTGAGCTTCCTTTTTGCCGCGATCTTGATGCGGCTCGCCGGTATTGCGTGGCGATGGTACCAAATTCCGGACAGAGGGGGTAAGTCTGCTTTGACGAACCTTCTCTGTACTGGTCAGATTATCAGACGCAGCAAAAGGTTGCTGGTCTCATCCGGATCGAAACCAGGGCAATCGCATGAAGGGAAATTGGAGGCCATAAGTCGGGCCTTCAGCCCTTTTCTGCTTCTTTTGGTATCGGCTACCCAGGCCGATGGCCTGGGCTGGTATATTGGCGCGCCTTTGGCGCTCAGTTTTGCGGGCGCCATTGGGACGCTTCCGGCTCGACTCGCGGTGCGGTTGGGGGCTGGCCGATTCATGCGATTGCCCTGGGATCGAAACACCCGCCCCTACTTTGCAGCGGTTCGGCGCTTTATGCTTACCTTGATGCTTTCCCCGAGGACGAAAAATGCGTCTACCTAGTATGCGAAGAATGCTACCGAATCCGCTCAAGATTGTTGTACTCGCTGCGCTGATTGGAATGGTGGCCGGCGCGGCCACGGGAATGGAGGCGCAACTGGCGCCCTCGCCGGACGCCTCCCCGGTGAGCAACGCGCCGCCGCCAAAGCCGGAAGACGACAATCCGGTGGTGACGTTGAAGGTGGATGTGAACCTGGTGAACCTGTTCTTTACGGTGAAGGACAAGAGCGGGACACTGGTACCGCACCTGACCAAGGAAAACTGCTCGGTGGACGAGGACAAGACTCCTCAAACGCTCAAGCATTTTGTGGCGGAGACAAATCAGCCGCTGACGCTGGGTATTCTGATCGACACGTCGGGGAGCCAGCAGCGGGTGTTGCCGCTCGAAAAGGAGTTTGGCGCGCAGTTTCTGAACCGGATTTTGCGCAAGTCGGACCAGGCGTTTGTGGCCAATTTCGATGTGAATGTGGACTTATTGCAGGACTTCTCCAACAGCCCGCGGGAGTTGGAGCGGGGGATGGACAAGGCGGAGATCAACGCCGGGGTAAGTTTTGGCTCGGGACCTGTGGGAGGCGCGAACAAGGGGACGGTGCTCTACGACGCCGTTTACCAGGCTTCGACCTCGAAGCTGGGCGGGGAAACGGGACGCAAGGCGATTATTATCCTGACCGATGGGCAGGATGAGGGCAGCGACCACAAGATTGCCGAGGCGATTGCGGCGGCGCAGAAGTCGAATGTGATCATTTACGGGATTTTGATTGCGGATCGTGGGCAATATGGTGGATTCGGCCTGGGATACTCGGGAGATTTTGCGCTGAAAAAGATGAGCGACGAGACTGGCGGCCGGATGATCAATGTGGGCAACAACGGCAACAAGCTGCAGGCGGCTTTTTCGCAGATTGAGGACGAACTGCGGACGCAGTATGTGGCGTCTTACACGCCGACAAACGGGAAGATCGACGGAAGCTACCGGAAGATCGGGGTGGATTGCAAGAGCGATAAGGGCGACAAGCTGAATGTGCAGGTTCGCAAGGGGTACTACGCGCTGGCGGCAGAGGAGTGATCGGGGACTAAGGTAGTCCGCCGTAAATAAGGTCATGTCCAGGGGTCTTGAAATTGGCCTTTCAGGAAGCTCTGAACAAGCCTCCAACATTCCTTCGGCGGCTAAAGCCGCGTAGATTTGTTTGGTCGTACGGCGTGGAAAGTCTGGGTTGAAACCCAGACCTACCAGTCGAGCCCTGTTACAAAGCCGCGTCCATGCTAACTTTCCGACAAGCTGTAAAGTTATGCCGTGTTACAGAACAGAAACGACCATCCGCCTGGCGAACACCACTCAGAGCGGGATTTGTGCTGAATCTGAACAGTAACTGGAAAATGTTCACCAAAGTGACGTGGTCGCGGCACGGATTCGTAATGTGGCATTTCTAATTTAGCTGGCGTAGTATCGGCTCAAGTCGCTAGGAACTTTAACTGCTTTTTAAGAAAAGTGGAGATTGTTTTCGGTCGAGTTTCACAGCGGCACTAGGGGCCCCAAAATGGACAAAATGAACGAGCAGTCCGACCGACTTGAGATTTTCGAGATCAGTCCGCGTTTTCGCCAATCGCTGGAAGAGCGAATTGCCCGCCTGGAGCGCGACGCCGACCACGACGAGCGGATGCTGGCCAATCTGATTTCCGAGGATCACATGATGCGCCATCGGCGCCTGGTGACGGCGCAGCGGACGGAAGCTCTGCGGATGCGGATGTTTCTGGACAGGGCGCGGCCGCGGCTGCCGCAGCCCTTGATCGCGCTTTAAGCTCACGCCCGCGAAAGCTGGAATCTTCAAGTCTGATGCGGGGAATCGCAGCATTTTGCCTGGATAGCATGAGCGAAACGGTACAGATTCTCCCGCTGTGGAACTACGATGATTCGTTAAAGTCTGTTTTAACCGGGCCACGATCGAATTTGCACTCTATCACCTCATTCTGCCGATCGGCGTCTCCCTCAGGCTTCCCGACGGATCGCGAAAATTCAGCGATTTCCAGATCAGAAAGGTAGTGAGGCGAATGTTGTTCGCACACGAATCGTTTGACCCCGCAACATTCTTGGCGAATGCCGGATTGGGTAGAAGAATCGTCCGCCTGAGGGCCAAGCAGTCCTTTTTCCTTCAAGGCAATCCTGCCGACTGCGTGTTTTATTTGCAGAGCGGGCGAGCCAAGCTGACCGTGGTTTCAAAAACCGGGAAAGAGGCGACCATCACGCTGCTGACGACCGGAGAATTTATCGGCGAAGAGTCGATAGCGGGTGTGGCCGGTAAGCGCATGGCCACGGCGACGGCCATTACAAGCTGCGTGGCGCTGAAGATCGAGCGGCAGGAGATGATCCGGATACTGCATGAGCAACATGCGTTTTCCGATTTGTTTCTGAAGTTCATGTTGCAGCGGAGCATGCGGACGCAGGCCGATCTGGTGGATCAGCTTTTCAACTCCAGCGAAAAGCGGCTGGCGCGAATATTGCTGCTGATGGCGGAGTTTGGCAAGCCGGGCGAACCGGAGACGCTGATTCCGTCGATTACGCAGGAGACGCTGGCGGAGATGATTGGGACCACGCGCAGCCGGGTGAGTTTTTTCATGAACCGCTTCCGCAAGCTGGGCTTTATTGAGTACAAGGGGCGGATCCGGGTGCATAAATCGCTGCTCAACGTGATTTTGCACGACAAGCTGCCGGAGGAGAATGCACAGCGGCCCAAGCTGTCAGTTGGCGGAAACGGCTTCCAGAGCCATACCAGGAAAACGCAGGCAGTCTTGAAAAAGCCCGCGCGATAGAACGGCTCGCGCGGACATTTCAGTTTCTGCCGGCAGCTACCAGGGCAGTTCCTGTCCGAGGTGGATGTAGCGCCCGGTGGGGCCGTCGTGACCCAGGAGAGCTAGTTCGACGCTGGTTTTGGCGCCGTCGGGGATTTCCATGGGAGCGGCGTCGGTGCCGAGTTCGGTTTTGACCCAGCCGGGGTGGGCAGAGTTGACCTTGATTTTGGTGTCTTTGAGTTCGTACGCGAGGTGGATGGTGTATTGGTTGAGCGCGGATTTCGAAGCGTCGTAGGCGATGGATTTGAAGCTGGCGATGGGGCTGTTGGGGTCGGCGTGCAGGGTGAGCGAGCCGAGGATGCTGGAGAGGTTGACGATGCGGCCGGCTTCGCTCTTCTGGATCAGCGGCAGAAGTTCGCGGGTGAGGGCCACGACGGCGAAGAAATTGGTGTCGAAAACGCGCTGCAAGTCTTCGTCGGTGACCTGGCTGGTGACCGGTGTGAAGCCGGTGGAGGCGCCTACGCCGGCGTTGTTGATGAGGATGTCGAGTTTGCCGAATTTTTCGCCGATGTGTTTTGCGGCGGCGACGCGGTCGGGCGCGCTGGTGACTTCGAGCTGAATTGGGTAGGCGTCGATGCCCTGGGCTTTGAGGCTGGCTGCGGTTTCTTCCGCGGTTGCCAGCTTGCGGGCCGCGACGAGGACGGTGATTCCCTGCTCTCCGAGCTGTTTTGCGGTTTCGAGACCGATGCCGCGATTGGCTCCGGTGATGAGAGCGACTTTCCCTTTGTGATTTGAAGCCTGAGACATAAAAGAATCCTCTGGCAGCGATAGATGGCGGGCGGCAGGGTGAGGATTCAGCTTGGCTTGTTACTTTCTCTGAAAATCCGAAGAAATGGTGAATTGCTGTTCGGCGAAGCGGTGCACGTTCATGGAAAGCTCGTAAGCTTTCTTGCTGAGTTCATGGGAGGTGAGGTGATCCGCCTTGCTGTGCGCGGCGGCAGCGGCTGTGTGGGCGTGGGCGGCTAGGTTGTGCAGTTCCGCAATACGGTCGTGTGGACTTTGGGTCATATTTGACTCCTGTCTTTTTCGATGGAACGCTGTTTCTGTGAGGAAGACTGTTCCCTTTTGTTCTGCCGGGCGGGGTTTACAGCGACTTATACCGGGCGAACCCGGCGCCGGCGGGCTTTTCGATGAATGGCGTGGCGTGTAAAAAAGGATGGGTCGGGCCTTTGGCCCTTGGTTCCGTCTTTGGAGCTTTCCTGGGGCGCTGCCCCAGGCTGGTATTACGCGGGCCTTTGGCCTTGTTATTCCACGGAAAAGAGCGGGATGGACGTGGCTTCCGCTTCGAGTTTGTCTACCATGGCGGAGACGGTGCGGGTGAGGCGGATCAGGCCTTCTTCCTGGGGGAAGAGCGGGGTATGCTCCTGGCTGACTTGCAGGTTGAAGCGCTCGAGAAGACAGGGATGCGGCAGGAGTTCGAAGGCTTTGTTGTTCAGCTGGCTCTCCAGGATGTCGGCGACGCGATTGAGGGAGCTTGAACACTCCACAATGAATTGCGCCTCGATATGGCGAAAAGCCGGGGAGATGCGGTTAGGGTCGCCGAAAAGGCGGAATTGGAGCAGCGGGACTTCCATGAGATAAAAGGTGCGCAGCGAGGATTGCCAGCGGCGGATGCGGTCGCGTGCGGCCATGTGGCCGGCGCGTTGGGGGCCGGTTTCAAAGGGGACGGCGTCGGCCTGGGCGTTGACTTCTCCGAAGTAGCGGAAGACCTGGTCGCGCTGCTTGCGGATGAGGATGATGGTTTCGGCGTCGGCGCCGATAGCGGATTCGGAAACGAAAACTGCCATGACGCGCAGGCTTCGGATGAAGACGCGCACCATTTCGTCGGCGGCGGGTTGCGTATAGAAGCGCTCGAAGACCAGCCACATCATGGAGACGCCGAGCAGGACGCCGACAGCGCGGTCGCGGGCAACGGAGAGCGAGAGCTGGATGCGGAATTCGCTGAGCATGATGAGGTAGTAGGCCAGCGCAATCTGCAATCCGGCGTACGAGAGACGGGAACTGGAGGTGGCGACCCATGCCGCGATTGCGGTGACGGAGGCGAAGAGGACGGCGAAACCGGTAATGGAGTCGAGATAGGGCAGGACGAATATCTGCGAGCCAAGGGCGAAGACGAAGCCGCCGAGGATAGCTCCGGCGAGACGCAGCACCTGCTTCTGGCGCGATGAGCCAATGTTGCTGACCGCGGTGAGAACGCAGGTGGTGACGGAGGTTGAGATGCCTGGCCAGTCCATGCCGATGTAGAGGATGTAGCAGATCATGGCGGCGAGGGTTCCGCTGAGGACGAAACGCAGATGCTCGGGGTTGGTGAAGGCGTCTTCTACGAAAAGACGATTGGCGGATTCGGGGGCTTCGAGAATCTCCAGGCGCGGATCGATGGAACTGCCGCTGTGGAGCGCGGCGAACATGAAGGCGATCATGGATTCCAGCTCGTTGAAGAGCGGCGAGCTCGATGTTGGATCTCCGGCAGGCTCCCAGGCAGGCGGAAGGCGTTTGGTGATGATGGTGTCGTGAATTTCCGCGACGCGGGGAGCGAGTTCGGCGGCGCGCTGGCGCAGAGCTGGATCGAACTCGGGCGTGCTGCTGACGAGCGCGGCGGCGAAGTCGACGCTGCGGCCGGTGAGCGAGACCAGGGTGCTCTTCTGCATGCGTTCGAGGGTGCCGTAGTTGCTGCGCAAGACGTAGCGGCGCAGGGAGCCGACGCCGACGACGGCATACTGAGTGAGCGCGCGGCTGGTGGCCTGCGGAATGGGCTCGCCGGCGGCGTAGCTCTGCAACATGAGTTGCATCTGAGTGAGCCGGCTGCCGAGGCCGTCGTCGAGCTCATCGGACTTCGAGAAGAAGTGGAAGACGGCTTCAACGGAAAAGGTGACGACGGCGCCGATGGCTGCTCCAAGAACCTGCCAAAGCGTCAACGCGACGTTGTGCTCGGCTGGGCCGGACAGATACCAGATGGAGAGTATGTTGGTGCCGACCAGGCCCAGTCCAATGGCCAGGGCGAAGTTCTGCAGCGTCCTGAGCAGGAAGAAGATCAGGAAGAGGCTTATTGCTTCCCAGAGGAAGTGGGTAAACGGCGTAGAGGCGAACATGCGCGCGCCTACGGGGATAAAGAGCGCTCCGATGACGAAGGCAATGATGACGACGAGCGCGGATCTGGCGGTGGAACGAAGATTTTCGCGCGACAGAATAAAGGCGCAGAGCGCGCCAACGGCGCCACCGGGGATGCGAAAGGTGACGATAATGATCATGGTGAGCGTAGCGGCGATGACCATGCGCGCTACGACTGCTCCGCGGCCGGGAAAAGGCGCGAGTTCCTGGCGCAGAAATTGCGGAAACCATGCGGTGAATTTCTGCAGGTGCGGGAGACTGATGCTGGCGGCCACGGTCACCTCCCGGCGATCAATGCGGCGTGGCCGCGGATGACGACGACGGCCGATTCTCCCAGGCGGAAGATTTCATTGGGCTGCGACTGGATGCGGACGCGGACAGGAAAGCGCGAGGCCAGGTGAACCCAGTTGAGGGTGCGCTGGACATCGGGCAATCCTGGCGTAATTTTGCCGATGAGGTCTTCATCCGGGGTGACGCCGAAGCCCACGCTATCCACTACGCCTTTGAAGCGCACATTGGGACGGGAAAGGACGTAAACGTCGGCTTCCATGCCGGGTTGGATGTGCTGCAGCTCGGTTTCGCGGAAGTTGGCGATGGCCCACCAGACGCGGGTGTCGATGAGGGTGAAGATTTGCTGGCCGGCGTTGGCGTAGGCGCCTTGCGAGAGGTTGAGGTTGGTGACGCGAGCGTCAAATGGGGCGACGACTTTGCAGTTGTCGTAGTTGTACTGCGCGTTATCGATGGCTGCCTGCCTGCCGGATAATTGGCCGACGAGCGGTTCGAGCGTGGTGACGTTGTGCGCGGCCTGCGTGACCTGCTGGTCACTCTGCATCACGCCCGCCTGTCCCTGCTTGTAATTGGCCTCGGCGGCGACCAGTCCGGCCTGCGCAAGTTCCAGCTCGGAGCGAGCCTCATGGGCGGCCTGGGAGCGAGTGGATTCGAGGGTGCGCGCCTGATCGACCTGGTCCACTGTGACGAATTGCCTGGCCAGCAGCGGCTCCAGTCGATGGAGATTGTTGGTGGCGTAGGCCAGGTTCGCGTCGGCCAGTTCTACGGCGGCTTTGGCATTCGCGACAGAGGCTTTGGCCTGATCGATCGACGCGGCAGCGCGATTGAGGTTGGCCTGGGAGCTAAGGGCTCCGGCCTTGGCTACGTCCACGAAGCTGACTTTGCCGGCGATGATGCGGCGCTCGTCTCCGATGGAACCGGTGAGAGCCTGCTGGTCGGATTTGGCGTGAGCCAGTGCGTAGGCGTAGGGACGGTCGTCGATTTCGAAGAGCGGCTCGCCCTGCTTCACGAGCTGGTTGTCGACGACGTTGAGCTTGAGGATCGGTCCGCTGACCAGCGGCGCGATGCCGATGAAGTTGGCGAAGATCTCGGCGTCGTCGGTGCGGGGATTTTCCGCAATCTGGTTCAGGACCAGCAGGCCGGTGACGACAGCGCAGAGGATGATGGCGCCGCTGACGGCGCGGCTCAGATAGAGCCTGCTGCGCTCGGGGGATTGGGTGGAGGGTGCGGAGATTTCAGTAGCCATCGTTTCCCTCGCTAACTAAAGAAGACGAGCCAAAGCGTGAAGGCAAAGAATGCCGCGAGGCACGGATACACCAGAATGCCCCAAGAGATGAGCTTTTCGAGCTTGAGTGCGGTGAGCGCCCAGTTGGCGACGGCCGCGAGCAGAATGCCGACGACCATGCAGATGAGCCAGGCCGGAAAGAACGAGCCGAAGATGTTGAACGAGGGGGCGCGTCCGCAACCGGCCAGCGGGTACAGGGCAAAGAGTACAAGGGCAAGTTTGGGCGACGGGTGTTTCATGGAACCACCTTTTGAGGCTGGGTCTGATTCGGCGCCTGGGCTGGTGCTGGCGGAGCCTTCTGAATCAAGTCGCCGGTGCGGAAGGCGAGGTCGGCAACCTGCAAGAGCAGTTGCGTGCGCGCGAGGACGTCTTCCGAAAGCGCCTGAGCAAGCGTCTTTTGCGCGGAGATCACGTCGAGCTGGTTGCGGATGCCGTAATTGTAGGATTCGCGGGCTGCGTCATAGGACTGGCTGGAGGCTTCGAGCAGAGCGGCTGCTGCCTGCTGCTGGCGCAGTGCCGTCTTCATGTTGGAATAGGCCGTCCAGACTTCGTTGCCGATCTGGTCGCGCAGCGCGTCGATGCCGGCCTCGACGGCGCGCTTCTCGGCCTTGGCCTGAGCGACCTCGCGCTCGCGGCGTCCTCCATCGAAGAGTGTCCACTTCATCTGCAGGCCGACGGACCAGTATTCGCCCTGCGCGTAGGTGCCGGGATAGAGATTCAACTGGCCATATCCGCGGGCCAGGCCGCCGTCGCCGCTGAAGCCGATGGTCGGAATGTATGCGGAGTGCGCCTGCTTGAGCGCGCCCTGAGCGGCGCGTACCCGCGCTACCTGCTCCATCAGTTCGGGACGCTGAGCAAAGGCGCGGTCGATCTCCTTGTCGATGGAGTCGGCCATGGCCGTGGGCGTAGGCAGATCGTGGATGTCCTGCACCTGGAACTCGGTTTCGGGCGGAAGGCCCATGACGGTAGCCAGATTGCCATGCGCGATGTCCTCAGCGCCGACGGCAGCCTGCAAGTCGTAGTCTGCCTGAGTGCGGGCTGCCGTGGCTTCGAGGACGTCGGGCTTGGTGGCGAGGCCGTTATCGAGGCGGCTTTGGGCGTCTTCTTCAACGGCCTGCGCATTCTTGAGACTCACCTCGGCGGCCTGGCGCTGACCCTTGGCATTGAGCAAGCGATAGTAGCCCGAAGAGACATCGAAGATCAGCTTGCGATGGGTGTCGTTGAAATTGAGATCGGCGACAAGCAGGTTGGCCTTGGCCACATCGACCGCGCCGCTGCGGCCGCCCCAGTCGAAGACCAGATAATCGACGTGCAGGGTGGGGATAAACAGGCCCTCGGTCACTCGAGCGAAGTATTGGGAAAGCAGCGTCGCCTCACGCACCGTTGCCGCCAATGCAACGGCAGTAAGCGTGGGGTAGAACGCGGATTTGGCGATGCCCACCGACTCGGCGCGGGCTTTGGCTTCCTGCCACGCGACGCGTGTCTCGGGGTTGTGCTGCTCGGCCAGGTCGATCAGCTCGGCGAGCGTGTAGACTTTGGCGGCATCGATATCGTACTTGGCCTCCGGGCGAGCGGCGAGCGCGTGGTCGAGACCAGACTCAGCCTTGGAGTGCCAGACTTTGTCGGGAGCGGGCGGAGCGGACTGCGCCAAAGCACGGGCGCAGCAAGCGGTTGCCAGGATTGCTATCGCGACCGTTGTTGAACTCTTTGCCATGCCTTCCCCGTTCGTGGCTGTCGTCCAAACTGCGTGGTTCAAGCATAGCCCAAGCGGGTGGGGGAACCGCACCCCCTAAAAGAGTAGCTTGAGGGCAAACTGCAGGATGCGAGGATCGTGAACGCCATCGGGATGCAGGAAGTCGGAAGCAATGTAGGTAGAGCCGTTGCCTTCGACGCAGTCCTGGGTCCCGGTGCTGAGCGTTGGACTGTTGGCATTGGGCTGTTCAAAG
>Ga0302324_100008250_pt1 | contig 22014 bp, 17 predicted proteins | sample Palsa_T0_1_FD_201949 | JGI IMG/M metagenome (GOLD analysis project Ga0302324, IMG submission 201949) | Peat permafrost microbial communities from Stordalen Mire near Abisko, Sweden - Palsa_T0_1 | ecosystem: Environmental > Terrestrial > Soil > Palsa > Peat permafrost | place: Sweden: Abisko...
CCGTTCTTCTTCTGCGTAGAAACAAATTCGTTGTATGCCTTGCGCCAAGCGCTGTAATCGACAACTTCATGGCGTACGAACATTCTCACATCGCCAGCTCGCGCCACGCCGGTGGCGCCAAGCACCGCGATCCCCATCAAGCATGCAATCAACAGATTTCGGGTTTTCATTTGTTCTCCCCATCATTTTGCTTGTCATCCATCGCGGCGAAAGCTGCTCTTCCAAATTTCGCCACCTGTTGATCATAGGCGAAATGTTGATCCGCGTGCCACGGGATATCTGCTGAGGCCGAAACGAGCCGGATACGGACCTATTCTTGGCCCTTCGACGCATCAGGCGAGTGATGATCCTCTGCTGCCCGTCGTGAGCGTCCGCAAGCAGGGAGTCTGCCGCCGCCGCTCAATTCGGGTTACCGGATTGCCACGCGGGGCCGCCCTCCTCCCACTGGTTATCGGTAAGCTGTTCGACGTGGGTGCCGTCATACCGCATGACGAAAATCTCTCCGTAAGGCTGTGGCGCTCCGGTATATATCGATTCGTCCTTGAATCCCATCCTGCTGCTGGCAAATACAATCCGCTGCCCATCAGGCGACCAGGCCAGATGGGCGTCGTTGCCTCGTGTGTTGGTCAATTGTCTGATATTGGTGCCATCGGACCGGATCGTGAATACGCCAAAGTCGGCACCGTTCTGACGGACGAATGCAATCAAATCGCCACGGGGAGACCAGACGGGGAAATTATCCCATCCCTGCGTCAGATTGGACACGGAGTGATCATCGAGATTCATGATACGCAGACCATTGCCGTCCGGACCGGCAGTGCGGTAAACGATTTGTTTTCCATCGGGCGCGTAGGACGCAAAGGCATTATTGTTGGGGCCGCCCGTCACGAGATGGAACCCCGACCCGTCAGTATTAATGATGGCGACCTGCGCTCCGCCATCGACCGGGTCCACCGGGCGCTCTCGGTGGAAGGCAAAGTCCGAAAATGTGCTGAATCCGCCGATGCCAAACATGATCTGCCGGCTGTCCGGCGACCACTGTGCACCGAGAATGAACTCACTTCTCTCTATAATTGTGCGGATTGGCTTACCTTCATCGAGGACCTGCAAACTGGTTGTGCCGCTCGGATTCACCCTGCTCTCTGCGAGGTGCCGGCCCGTCCTGTCATAGGCCGGTAAGAACGTGTTGCCGTACAGTTCATAATTTGAATTCCGACTCCAGAGCTTGACGGGCTCATCGGGTTGCTTCGTCACGTATCGACTGTAAACAACGCGGGTTCCGTCGGGGGACCAGGAAGGGGAGCGTAGATCGGCCCCCATGGGGCCCTCTTTTCCCGAGGCGTAGTAAACACCGGGCTTTGCGTTTCGGCGTCGAACGTACGCGACTTCACCCGAGGGAAGCACCGACGGATAGATTTTGACCCCTGGGCCTGCGGCCGCGGGCGTGGAATTACCGGTATTGATGTCGAACCGAACGAGCTGAGTGTCGCCATCCGAGGTACCAACTCTATAGTAGAACGTGTCTTCCGCTGACATGCAGTAGCTTACGATGCCCTTGCTGTCGCCCATCCACTTGGGATTACCGCAGAAATTGCCGTGCTGTGACAGGCGCCTCAAGCCGGTGCCATCAGGCCGGACAACATAAATGTCGACCAGCTGCAGGCGTTCCCAGCGACCCTTCGCCGGAGGAAGGCTGCTCTCTCGATCCGAAGAGAATGCAATCCACTTCCCGTCCGGAGACCAGGCAGGTCGAAAGTCCCCACCCCGTCCTGATGTCAGCGGCGTGAACTTGCGGGCTGCGATATTGAGAATCCAAAGGTTTGCGGTACCTGTCGCACGCGTTGAGACGAACACGATCCGCTTGCCGTCTGGTGACAGCGCAGCCTGATCGTCGTACGCGGGATCATCAGTTAAACGCTCTAGTTCGCTGCCGTCGGGATGAACCCGATAGAGATCGGCAGAGCCGTTGCGTTCCGAAGTGAAGACGATCCAATCACCACTCGCAGACCATACGGGGTTGTAATCGAGTGACCCCGATTGGGCCAGAGGCTGCTCGCCACTGCCATCGGCATTCGAGATAAACAGGGTTGCCTGGGTCGGTCCCAATCGGGCGACCAAAATGCGATCGGCGGCTGAGCCCAGCGACGCCATGCCGACACATATGAGAATGAAAGACAGGACGCGCCAACTAATCATTGTGCCCCGATGAACTTTGATAACAGCTCGGCTGGAAATGGCGCTCCCCGGCCATCCAGACGGCTTCCGCATCCAGGCGAAATGGCCTTGCGGATCGGTTCCGTGCCTCCTCCCGGCCAGGACAAGTTCTGACCTTATTGTACTGACACTTGCCCTCGGGCGCCTGTCGCTGATTTCGCACGTCTTTGTTCAGAGCCACGTTGCTCAGGCTCTCCACGCCGCAGACCATCCGCGAACAATCTCATTGAGAAAAAGAGCATTACACGCATACGGGAGAATCCATGAACTATTCATCCATCGCGGCGCGAGCCTTGGTCGGCGGCCTGCTGCTCGCCAATTGCGCGGCGGCTGCACCGATCGATTCAAATTCCCCCAGCCTGCTGGCAGAATTCCGCCCCATCGGCGCGACCGACAACAATCTGCGCAATCCGTCTTTGGACCCGGTGCCAAATAGCCCCGAGCTAAATCTCGTTCCACTTAATTTCGCAGCGGGTACGAGTAATGGTCTGGTAAGCGGTCCGAATCCCCGAACAATCAGCAATGTTATTTCGGGGGGTAGGGGCCAAAATGGACAGAATGGCGAGACGGACGATGCTTCCGCATCGGCTTGGCTATACGTGTTTGGCCAGTTCGTCGATCACGATATTTCACTTGAGGCGACGCCGCCCACGTCTGGGTCGATCAATATCGTCATTCCAGCCGGAGACTCGGCATTCCAAGATGGAACAATGATTGCGCTGAACCGAGATCTCCGGAACCCAACGACGAACACGATCATCAACACCGTCGCCGGATTTCTTGATCTTTCGCAGCTGTACGGGTCCAGCGTCACGGTAGCGGCAAGCCTGCGTAACGCAGACGGAACGCTTCAGAGCTCGGAAAATGGTGACGCGCTGATGGTAGTAAACAATAAGTTCGTCGCCGGTGACGCACGCGTCATGGAAAACCCTGAGCTCACCGCGACCACGACCTTGTTTATGCGCGAACATAACAATTGGGTGCGTCGGCTCGCCGGGCAGAATCCCTCGTGGACGGCAGACCAGCTCTACTACATGTCCAAGGCCATTACGACGGCGGAATACCAAAACATCATCTACAGCGAATACCTGCCCGTGCTGATCGGGCACGCGCTTAGCGCCTATCCGGGCTATGATCCCACGGTGAACGCCCAGGTTACGCAGGAATTCTCCACGGCGGCGTTTCGGGTGGGTCATTCACAAGTGTCCGATACGCAGGAAGGAATCGATGCCGCTGGCAATGTGGTGTTTACCGAACCGCTGGCGCAAGCATTCTTTAATACTCCCGCTCAAGACGAAGCAAACGGTATCGATCCGCTACTTCGGGACTTGGGGGCGGACTTCTCGCAGGCCACAGACGTCTACGCCGTGCCGACGCTACGAAATCTGCTGACGGCCGGACTGGTGGGCGGCGACGTCGATGTCATCGACCTGATTGCCATTGATATTCAGCGTGAGCGCGACGCGGGCCTGGGGACGCTGAATCAAACCAGGCAGGCATTGGGCTTGCCGGCGTACACCTCATTTTCAGCGCTGACCGGTGACCGGATATTGCAGCAAGATCTTGAGGTCGTCTACGGAAGCATCGAAAACCTTGACCTCTTCATCGGAGGTTTGGCTGAAAATCATGCGGCGGGCTCACGCGTCGGCCCAACATTTCAGGCAATCACCGCCAAGCAGTTCGCAGCCCTGCGAGACGGGGACCGCTTCTTCTGGCTGAACGAGGATTTCGATGCCGGCACCGCCGCAATGATTTCAAATACGACGTTGGCGCAGATCATCGAGCGGAACACGGATATCACAAACTTGCAGGCAAATGTCTTCATTCAGCAGACCGTGGGGACGCACGTCCACATGAGGACGCCGAACACGACGCCAAACTCGGGGGGCAAAGCGCTGCCACCGCCGTTTACGCAGCACTAGGACAAACTAACCAGGGCTGAAGCTCCGAGCTCGCCCAGACAAAAGTTGTTCCAGTTGTCAATCATCGGTACTGCCCTCAAGTGCAACCATTCAGTCTAGCGCGAGCGGCAAATGGCGGTTAACCGGCGGCCAATTCGGCATCGCGACCGCCTTTATGGCCCACCGCTATCTGTTCCTATCAACGTCTCCTTTGGGGCGAGTCGCATTTGGGCAAATAGTCATCGATCGCAGGCGGCAGCGATTGCCACGGCGGGTAGTACCGAGCCCGCAGAAGCCTGATTCCGTTCTGTACGACCAGGCAAGGTACGCGTCGCGAACAGGTGCCTTTAATACGCCCACGATCGTTGCTTCATCGCGGCATTACCCAAGATCGTCGTGCCGTCTTGCCCGTGAAGAAACTCACCTAGAAAGGCCCGACCGATATCGTCCTGATCAATAGTCCCAAACGATCCTGGGACGAAACGGCCCAGCAAAGCAAGAAACCCTGGGGTGTGCGCATTACCCGCAATGATGCCGGGGCGAAAAATTGCTACACGTTTAAATCCGAGGCTGCGCACTGCATCTTCTTTTTCACCCATGATGCGGGCATAACGAATCCAGCTCTTAGCGCTACTCCCGGCTGCCGAAAGAAGTCCGAATCGTTCGATTCCCGCCGCCAGACAGCCACGCGCAAACGCGCCGACCAGGCCGATTTCCAGCTTCTTGATGTCCTCTTCGCTCCATTGCTGACTCCCTTTGCCGATGCCGATACAGGATGCGGCATATAACGGTTCACCCTGGGCACTGCAGGCCCTGGCAAGTTCGGCGATCTCACTGGCAAAATTTGCCGCACCGGTATCCATGATCACCTGACGCACACGCGCATCGGTAGCAGGAGGAATCGTCCGGCGATTGACCATCACCACTTCCGTGCACGAGCTGGCAGCGAGCAACGCCCGCACCAGTCCGGACCCAACTTGCCCGGTGCCACCGACGACCAAAACGCGAAAACCCATGCTCTGCCTTTCTCCGAGGGCGCGTCTTGCACCTCACGACCTCAGCTTTATACAGACGCCCGACCACATCATAGAGTGTACTGCTGTTAAGCTAACCCGCCGCGCGGGCCGGTTCTCGCGTTGGCTTGGCTGCGTAGGGCCTAAAGGTTAACGCGATCAAGAAGGCGCCAATACCCATAGCCCACGCACCGATGTAGAGCCATCCGTAACTGGCAAACGTATCGTAGATCAAACCTCCGGCCAGCGGGCCAATCGCCATGCCCAGACTACCAGCCATCGCTGTTCCACCGATGATCGTCCCCATCATGCGCAGCGGAAAATTCTCGCGCGCGAGAACTGCATAAAGAGGCATTACGCCCGCGTAGATAAAACCAAACAGGGCCGCAACGGCGTAAAACGCGCTCAGCTCACGCACAAAGAAATAAGCCAGTGCGCCGAACGCCTGCAGCAGCAGCCCTGAGACCAGAACGCGTTTTGCCCCAAACCGATCGCCGAGAAAACCGAACGCGACACGACCGCCCAGCCCCGCCAGCCCTTCCACGCTGTAGATTGAAACAGCAGCAACTAGCGGGATCCCGCAAGTTATTGCGTAGCTCACCGTATGGAAAATTGGGCCAGAGTGCGTGGCACAGCAGAAGAAATTTGTCAGCAGCAGGGTGATAAATTGCGGTGATCTAAGTGCCTGCCCTAAAGTGATCCCTGATTGCGGCTCCTCGTGTGTGGCAAGGACGACAATTTCGGATTCCAACGCAGGTGGCCGACGTACCAGCAACGCTACTGGAATCATAACCACTGCGACGAGTGCGGCCAGGATTTGGAGGGATGTTCTCCAATCGTGGTTGGAAATGAGCCGCGCCGCCAACGGCGACATGGTCAGTGGCGCCATTCCCATGCCGGCGGACACGAGAGACACCGCCAGGCTGCGATGGGTGTCGAACCAGCCTGTCACGCAAGCCATCATGGGTGCATAGATGGCCGCTGTAGCAGCGCCGACCGCCAAGCCGAAGATCAGCTGAAATTCAATAAGCGATGTCGCCCGGCTCGCCAGCGCGAGAGCTGTGGCCAAGACACTCGATCCTATCAGCACTACCGGGCGCGGACCGAAGCGGTCTGACAGCTTTCCCCAGATGATGCTTCCCAATGCCATGGCTAGAAAACCAAAGGTCATGGCGCTGGATACGCCGGTTATGGACCATCCGGTATCCCGTGAGATGGATCGAAGAAAAACGGGCAGTGAAAACATGGCGCCTATTGCGACGCAGCCCAAGAGACCGCCGGCTGCAACGATCACCCAGCGGTAGTGAGATGTGCTCATTTGCGCTTCGCATCCAACCGTTAGGATTCAGACCACGAGTTCAATTCGTTTGTGCGCTCGAGCGAGTCTGAAGCGACCTTGGACCTACGCAAGCTCGATGACATCGAGGAATCGAGGCACGAGCCAGGAGTCTACGAGGACGAAGCCGGAACCGATTAGGGTCGCGTCGCCATCAAATCACCTCGATGCTGAAGAGCCAGCCGCTGCTCGGGCTGTCAAAGTTCTTCCAACCCGGGTGATAACCCGCGTCGCAGGCGACCAGCATGCCATTGTGATTTTCCAGCCCATGCGGATCGCAGGAGCCCTTGACGAACGTCAGGGTCTCGATCGGCTGACCGGTGTGCGCATCGTAGCGCACCAGGGCCGAAGTGCTGTTGGCGCTGCTCGTGCTTTCATTAGCGACTACCTGTAACAGGGCGCCGTTCTGATCGAAGGTAATGTCGTGATAACGCGTCAGCCCCATCGGCGCGGCAATCGGAAACTGCGATTCAATGGTCCAGCTCGTGGGATTCACACAGATGATCGAATGCATACGGTTGTTGACGATCCAGAGTTTGCCTTCGTGCCATTGCGCGCCGTGGATGCCACCGCTGATGCCGTTGGGGCTGGACGGAATCTGCCGCTGAGCGACTTCTTTGCCGCTCTCGAGATTGACCTCATGTATGCCCGTAGAGCCATCGTTGGACATAGGCCAGGTGTTGGACATCGGCCAGAGCGAACCGCCGCCGCAGGCCAGAGCCGAGGTATTGGTCGCATTGCTGGTGTACGTTTTCAGCAGCTTTCCCTTCCAGTCCATGAGCCAGACCGATTCCTTGCCCGGCGGGCGGGTTATGCCCAGGATCTTGTCTATGTCGTCGGTTAGGAACTGCTGCGCGACCCATATGCCCTCGGGTGCAACCGCCAGCCCGTTGGGATAAAAGCCGGGCGCCTTGAACAGCTTTGTGGTCTTAACCATGCGGTTGGGAAGCGACTTGGCCGGGGGCGCTAGCCCCACCGTCGGCGCAGCAGATTGAGCGAACGCCGGCGGCAACGCCGCCACGCCCGCGAGCGCGCCAAGAGTAGTCAGAAATTCTCGTTTGCTAGCGTCCGGCATGTTATCCCCATTCCCTTTATGTACCGCGCGTCTTGATCAGACAGGAGATTGTCGCCGAGATTATTACAAAACTTCAATTACCGCCCGCTGCGGGCGGATTGGCCCGCATCCGACATTCAATAAGGGACGTCACACGTCGCGCGTCTCATCTTGACGCACTATGCGCCCCACCATCTCTCTGCCCGCGTTGGGATCAAAGCGCGCGTTCGCAAATAGCGAGCATAGCGAGATGCCGGTGACGGTCCAGAATGCAGCCGAGAAATCCGCAAAGCCCGGCGTCCGACCCCCCGTAATAGCCATAGAGACGTGCAGCACGATCGCGGCTGTGCAGATACCGAGCGTAAGGGTCAGCTGCTGGAAGGTCGAATAAAAGCTGTTCGCACTGCTCATGCGCGCAGGCTCAATCTCATCGTACGCGATGGTGTTGTAGGCGGTGAACTGAAACGACATCAGGAAGCCGGACATGGCTAGCACTGCAAAGATCAGCGCGAACGGCCAGCCCGGTCTGAACAGACCGCACAACGCGTAGGAACAGGCACTCAGTACACCGATCACCGTCAAGCCGATGCGAAATCCGAGGCGGCGCAGGATTGGGACGGCAAGCCCCTTCATCGCCAGGGCTCCGAGTGATGTCCCCAGCGTGATCAAGCCGCTCTGCGACGCCTTGAGCCCGAAGGCGAGCTGCATCATCAGCGGGATCAGAAAGGGTTGCGCCCCCTGTGTGATTCGCGTGAGCGAACCGCCGATGAACGACAGCCGAAAGGTGGGAATGCGCAGCAGCGAAAGGTCAAGGATCGGATGCGGTACGCCGGCGGCATAGCGCACATACAGCGCTCCAAACACGATCGCCACTACGATGGACACGCCGGCCAGGCGCAGTGGCACGCCGTGTCCCACGCTTTCTAAACCTGCCAGAGCCGCGGTCAGGGCGATCCCAGAGAGCATGAAGCCTGCCAGATCGAACGGACGGCGCACCGTGTCGTGCAGATTCGGAATGAAACGCCCGACGAGGAACACTCCCGCGACCCCGATCGGCAGGTTGAGCCAGAAGATCCAGCGCCAATGCAGGTACGTCACGATGAAGCCGCCGATCGGCGGCCCGGAAATCTGGCCGATCAGTCCGGGCATGAGCACCCAGGACCAGGCGGCGACCAGCTGCTGCTTGGGCACGGTGCGCAGTAGCACCAATCGGCCCACTGGGACCATCATGGCTCCTCCTATACCCTGCACGAATCTGGCAAGTGCCAGGACCGGCAGGGTGGGCGCGAGCGCACAGCACAGTGACGCGCCTACGAACAGACCGATCGCTGCGCGAAAGATGTTCTTTCCGCCCCATCGATCGGCCGCATGGCCAGATGCCGGAATGAAGAGCGCTAGTGCCAGCAGGTAGGCGGTCAGCGCGACGCTCATCTCCGGCGCGCGCACATGAAAGTCCGCCGCCATGGCTGAAGTCGCTGTCGCTAGTACAGTCGCGTCCAGACCCTCCATGAACAGCGCCCCAGCGACTATGCTGCCGACGATGCGGTAGTGGACCGACCGAACTCCTGGCCGCCGATCAGCGGCGCTCTCCTCGGTGGATTGCATGGGGAGTGAAACAGGACGGGGGCGCTGATCAGCTGCGGCCGCGTAATGATCGCCTGCGGCCCTGGCAATCCGCGCTCGAACTGCGCCGTCCTGCGGGTGGTGCGCTCTGCAGATGCATGTATCCTATTTGATCAACGACCGCGTCAGCTCGCCCGCAGCAAGCTCGGGCGCAGATTTTGTGGTTTGAGTATCTTAGACCATGCGAATATCGGAGACCCAGCGCAATGCCGGGTAATACCGGATTTGAGAGGAATAGCAATGAGGAAGGGGCCGTACAGCCGCAGGGGATTCCTCGGCGGCGCAGGTGCGAGCCTTGGCGCACTCGTCGGGATGAGGCCGGGTGCCGCGTTCGCGGTTCTGGCCGAGGGTCGGGACGCTGACCTAGTGGTCCTGAATGCCGTGGTGTACACGGTCGATCCGGCAATGCCGAAGGTCGCGGCGTTTGCGGTCCGAGGCGCCCGATTCGCCGCGCTCGGCAGCGATGCCGAGATTCGCAGCTACATCGGCAAAAAGACGCGGACCATCGATGCCAAGGGCATGACGGTCGTCCCCGGTTTTATCGATTGCCACAACCACGCGCCCGGCAATACATTGCTGTATGAGGTTCTGGTCGGAAATCCCTATCAGGTTGAACTCGTCACGATTGCGAGCATCATCGACAAGCTCAAGGCAAAGGCGCAGCAAACCCCGCCGGACACCTGGGTCGAGGGATTCTTCTTCGACGACACGAAGGTGCAGGACAAGCGCCAGCTCAACGTAGGTGATCTCGATCAGGTCTCGCGCGATCTGCCTGTCGCCGTGCACCATCGCGGCGGACATACGAGCTTCTACAACAGCAAAGCTCTCCAGATGGCAGGGATCACGCGATCCACGCCCAATGTTCCAGGCGGCACATATGACAAGGGTGCCGATGGCGAGCTCAACGGCCGCGCGACGGACCTCGCCTGTGAGGTTATCGACCGGATCGGTAAGCGGCCGGTCTATACAGCGGACGAGACGATGCGCCGCGACCTGGCTGGGCTCGCCTACATATCGAAGCAGTTCGTCCGCTCTGGACTTACCGGGGTCTGTCATGAGAGCGGCAATTTGCATGCGCTGGAGGACATTCGCGCCAGCGGAGGGCTGCTTCACAGGGTGAGCTATGAGGCAGATGGCCCGGAACTCGAAGCGATGATCGCCGGAGGCATGACGACCGGACTAGGGGATGAATGGATCAAGCTCGGAGCAACCAGCGAGCACACCGTAGATGGCTCATTTTCCGAGCGCACCATGGCGCTGAGCACTCCTTATCCGGGGAGCACCTCGGGATATAGGGGGAACCTCACGGAAAGTCAGAAGGATCTCAACGCTTGGTGCGAGAAGCTGCATCGCGCCGGCATACGGCTGAACTGTCACGCCAACGGCGACGTCGCGATCGATCACGTTCTGACCGCGTACGAGCGGGCGTTGCAGCTGCTGCCCAGAAAGAACGCGCGTCCAAAGATCACTCATTGCACGCTGATCAACGACAGTCTGGTGCGGCGGATCAAAGCACTCGACGCAGTGCCGGCACTGTTTACCTCTTACGCCTACTACAACCCCGACAAGTTTCACTTCTACGGAGAAGAGCTCATGCAGCGGTGCATGGCGTACCGCACGCTGCTCGATGCCGGGATACACGTGGCGGCAGGTTCCGACTTCGATCCGGGACCGTTCGCGCCGCTGATGGGTATCCAAGGCATGGTTACGCGCACTGGGTGGAACGGCGAAGTCTGGGGGCCGAATCAGCGCATAACGGTCGATGAGGCGCTACGGATCTATACCATCAATGGCGCCTACGCGACCCGGGAAGAGGCGATCAAGGGTTCGATCTCAGTGGGTAAACTGGGTGATTTCGTCATGCTGGCGCAAGACCCGCACACGGTCGATCCGAACAACATCAAGGATATCGAGATCGTGCACACGGTCGTCGGCGGCAACGTCGTTTATTCGGCCTAGGATCAGGAGTTCTCGCGCGCGCGCCCACGCGTGTTGGTTAAGAGCACCCCGACCACGACGATCGCGCCGCCGATCAGGGTCACCCAGCCAGGGCGCTCGCCCAGCCACAACCAGCCAATCAATAGCGCGATGGGGATCGAGAAATAGATGAAGCTCGACACCTTGCTAACGCTAGCTCGATGTATCGCCATACCCCAAGTGAGATACCCCAGAAAAGTCGGCGCCAGACCCAACCATACCAGCGCTGCGATTCGTGAGAGCGGCGCCGCCACAAGCGCGTGCGCCAGGCCGAGGCCGAAGGGTAGCGCACCGAGAGTACCGCCAAGGAAGGTCACCGTGGTTACCGCTTCAGGGCCGTACCGTACTGAGAACGGCTTTTGCCCGACGAAATAGACTGCCGAGGTCAGTACGCTGAGCAGGACCAGCGCCGCTCTCGGTTGGAAGCTCATAGTCTTGCCGCTGGTCAGTACCACCAGTACCACACCCATCAGCGCTATCGCCAGACCGGCTACTGCGCGTACGGACAGCCGTTCATGAAGCCACAGGGCCGATGCTGTACTAGTGGTCGCGGGCGAGAGGGCGATGATGATGGCGGCCGTGCCGCTGGCGATGCGTGTCTCCGCGTAATTGAGGCAGAGGTGATAGACGCTCAAACCGATGACGCCGAGCCCGAGCAATGGTGGCCACGCGGCAGTTGGCGGCAGCGACAACCCGCGCACGCGCATCCACAGTACGAAGCACATCGAGCCGAGCATCAGGCGAGCGAACGCTACCTCGCCCGGCGTGAACGAGTCCAGTGCGTAAGCGATCGCGGCATAGGCCGAAGGCCAAATCAGCATCGCGATGCAGACGTAGAGGAACGCTCGAGCGTCGAGGTGACCGGAATTTTCCATGATTACCCGAGTCGTCGCCCAGTCCTCGCCGGCCTCTGCACTCCTTGTGGACGTGCTGCGCTATCGGAGCTACGGCTGAGAACGACCTTCGGCGAGCCTGAAACGCGCGCCGTTTGATTTTTGCGCTAGTGATCGAGCACGGATTGCATCAAGCCTCGCAGCCGATCGTGCGATACGGCCGCGGCTCCGGCGCCGACCAGTCCGAACGTTACGATTCGCGATCCGCGAACTGCAGTGAACTCCACCTCAGAGCCGTTGCTGAAGGCCGACGAGAAGGCACCGTCCCCAATACCCGACTCCACCGTCGTGCGTTGGCTATCCCGCTCGTCGCGGCTACGACTGTTGCCTAACTGTTCAGCGTATTCCTTCTGCGCGGCTGCCGCCGTGGCCAATTGGTCGACTTGAAGCGTGATGAACATCGCCCCGGCCTGGTACAAACAGGACGACGCAGTTGAAGCAGGATTATCGACTACGGATACCGTGCCGCCGGTGACCGGCCGAGAAAGCAGAGCCGACCAGGCAGCGGCCGTGACAAAGCTGCAGGAATTGGGCGCCGCAGCCTGTGCCACCAATACACTGCTCCCCTGTAGAAGAAACACGATTGATATGGCAACTCGGCGCGAGGAGTTAATCACTACCATAGGAGCTCCCTTCTTATTGTCAGTGATTCAAATCATAGACCAAAAGAAGGCCACGGTGTCTGATCATCGATTAGCTTCCGCGTCGACGACACAGCGAAATCCCAGCGTGCCTGCTCTGTCTTTGCTGGGAGCCATCAGCAGGAGCTTTCCGTGCTGGTCGTTGCGGTAGGCTTGCGGGAAGTACCACATTGAGCCTTGTGGCTGATAGTAGCTTCCGCCGCGCAGAATCGCAGCGCGAGTGTGCTCATCCACATATTCGTCCGTCCACTGCCAGACATTGCCCACCATGTCCATGACACCGAAAGCACTCGCGCCGAGTGGATGCGCGGCGCCGTCATCTGGACCTCGTAGCGCGCGACCTTTCTCCGGGGCCGGAACGGCAGCGGCTGTCCAATCATTACCCCACGGATATACGCGCCTGTCGGTGCCTTCGGCGGCGTACTGCCATTCCCATTCATGGGGCAGGCGCTTACCGGCCCATGCCGCATAGGCCCGTGCGTCCTCCAGTGATACCCAAGTCACTGGTTTATTAGCCCAACCTTCTGGGTACGTTCCATTCCTCCAGTCTTTCAGGAAATCTAAATCGTCCTTTGGGTGGTACCCCGTGGCCGTCAGGAACGCCTTGAACTGGGCGTTGCTCACAGAATATTGATCGATATAGAACCGACTTATCTTGATCTCTTGATGATGAAAGCGTCGGGCGGAATCCTCCCAGGGATAGGCAACGTCGACTCCTATAGCATCGCTCCCCTCGATTTCAATACCTCGTACCTCGAAATCAAAGTCAGCGGCTGGAATTTCAACCATACCAGGCGGTGTCGATTTGGACGGCTTGGTCGATGCAATAGTGACCACGCGTTGAGGTAACGCGCGCCATTCATTGGACCAACTTGTCAGGGGCTGGGCGCTCATGGCTTTCATCTTGCTCATCAACGCGACGATCTGAGTCGCCGGCTGATCATGGGTCATGAGTACAGCACCGAATCCGTGGGCTTCCAACGGAAAGCTCAAAGCAATGCTGTCGCCCTCGCGTTGTCCCTGCAGCTCGACGCCGTGGTAGAGATCATAGAAGTACACACCCTGCTGAATCGGCACGGATAACTGGCGGCCGCTCACGTTGTATTCATTCCGATTAACAAGGGTCCACACGGTTTGATCTTCGAGTGGCCAACGGCTGGCGAACACGCCAAAGGTCTTGGTCGGGTAGAACGGCTCCCATTCCTGGCTTACGAGAAAAGGCGCCACGGCCCGCTCGATTGTGGCGACACGTCGTGTTGCCTCGGCGTCTCTGGGGGCGATGCCATTCCAGATGCCCCAGACATTCTCCCAGCTTTCCCAGCCAACGCCGTTGAAGAATGCCACCTGAAGGTCATCCGTCTTGGCGCGGCTGAAGCGATCGGAGATGTTCGCCATGTGCCGCGTTTCAAGCCACTTAAAGCGATAAATTTCCGGTACGAACTGCGCATACTTCGCCGGGTTTTGCTCCCACCAGGACATGAGGTCCCACGCCAAGGCTTCATCGCCTGGGGCTAACTCAGGTTGAAAGACAAGCGGATGGCCGATCAGGTCAGCCGCTGCTGTGAAAGCCAGCGGCACTCCATCTTGAGTATCACCGTTAATTCCGTCGGCCCCGATCTCTGCCATCAATTCGGCAATGGCTTGTGGCCACGGCTTATCTGGATCGTGAGTGCCTTGATCCCACATGTTCATTGGAAATAAAACCCGAACGCCGTGCCGGTGAAAGTCGGCGATCATCTGCTTTACGCCGTCAATGCCGCCAGGCATTGCGATAATCATATCGAGCTGATTGCGGTCATCGATTCCAAGATTTGGGTAAACCGGCCACAATAAAATGGAGTCGATGCCGCCATAGCGCTGATCGACGTCAGCCAGATACCGATCAACAGTATATTTTCCCGCCGCCGGATCGTACAAATAGCGATCTTCCACCATCGCCTGTGGTTGGATAAAGCTCGACTGAGTCCACCGTAATGCCGGTGCGTCGTAGCGTGAGCCGTCATAGCCGACATAGATTCTGCGCGCCTTGCGCCAATAACGAAGAGCATCAAGAAAGCTCTGATGGACGTCCGGTTTACATCCCGAAGAGCTGCTGTTCTGCATGCTCGGCACACCCAGACATTTCGGCCCGTTTATCATGGGCACTTCAGAGCTCGGAAACCACGGAACATATTCTGATACTTGCGTCTCATCGGCGGCCGCTACCGACAGCGCACGGGCACATGCCAGCAGCGTAACTAACGGCCAACCCACCAACCGACTTCGCGTGGTCTGAGTTCTGCTCATGGGATGTAGTTCCTTAGCTTCGTTCACAGTAATTTTGCAAGTTGGCACTCAGTGCTCTCACACCAGGATGAGCTGTACCGTGGCTGGCGAAGGCCGTGCTAGGCGAAATCGCAAGCGGCGCATTCACCTCTCGTCGCTGGTCAAAGCAACCCGCGCAGCGACACCATTGGACGGCGCGAAGAAATCGTCGGCGCGCCTCGTCAAAAATCCAGACCGGAAGTAACTTGATATATTATTATTAACTATCTGATATTAAACAGTATATATTGTGGTTACAAGGCCGGATTTGCTCATTCCCTAAAGGCTTTATCCGTCGTGACCCTCAGGTGCACATGCTCTCCCCTCTCTCCTTGGCGGGCCGCTCCTGTTATATCGGTAGTACGGTCGACGAGTCCAATGTTGCGGCAGCTCTTGGGCGCCAGACCCAGATCATGAGTGCGTACAGCGCGACGGACACAATGCCGAGACCGGCTTCGACCAGGAGCATTGCGTTCGAGCCGCGGTGCGCCTGCACGGTCCCGATCAGCACTGTTACTACCACCACCGGCAGATTGCACAAGCTCCCCAGCACACCGCCGACCGTCGCCGCACCGAGCGCTCCCAGCCGATCGTAAATCACCGCCTCGACGCTGCCATAAGCAAGTCCGGTCAGCGCGGAGTTCACGAGCACGAGTATCGCGAAGGACTGCGGGGAATGCGGGTAGATGGCCATGAGCGCCTCCCCTGCCGCGCACACCAGAGCCGAGTATATGAAGACCGTTCGTCGGGGAAACCGATCACACAGGTATCCGGCCGCGATGCAGCCCGGCAGGGCGGCCAGACCCCCGAGAACGCCGGTGACCGTCGCCACGAGCGCGGCCGATGCGCCCCAATCCGCCGCCACTGCAGGCATCAGATTCATCGCTGCGCCCAGGCCGGCCGGCAAGGTCACCGCAATAACAGCGAGTTTCCCATCGCGGGAACGCAGCAGCGCCCACAGCGATCCCAACGCCGCGCGCGCGGCCGATACGAGCGTGCTGCCGCGCTCAGCAGGCGGCACATGGACGAACAGGAATGGGCACGCGCAACTCGCGCAGGCGAGCGCGACTAGGCCCGCGGTTGCGTGGGGTCCGACGCCGTGCGCCGATAGCCACAGGCCCACGCCGCCGCCGAGCCCGATGCCGCCGAGATACCCTGCGTTCCGCCAGCCAGCGCAGGCGCCCCGCACCGCGTGGCTCGTAGTCAGTGCGAGCGCGGCGCTTGTGGCGCTGCAACTCACGGTCGATGCCACGCCCAGAGCGAGACATATCGGCGCCATCAGTGCGATGCCTGCCGTATCGAGCGGCACGAACGCGAGCGCCATTAAGCCTATCGCGATCGCGATGACAGACATTACATACCAGCGCGCGCTCGTAAGGGTGCAGTCTACCAGCGGGCCCGACACGAACAACCAAGTGTCAGGCAGCAGCCGCAGCGCGATGAGACCGGCAATTGCGGACACTGCTATACCGCGCTGCGCCAGGACATAGCCAAGCGCGATGCTGATGAAGCCCTGATTCATGCCCACAGGCAGTAGCAGCACGCCAATGAATGGCGGCGGCATGCTCGTACGTCGTAAGAAGGCGAAGTGAGATCTCACTCTAGGCTGGAGCCATGCGCGCCCACGATTCTGTCGGAGTCGGATATCGCTAATCAGTATGCCAGGGTGGCCTAACAATGACAGCTTTTGGACCCCTCGCCGACGTTCACCAACGGGGGGTTCATGGACTGGTGGATCCAGTACAAGGCCCTCGCTGTTTCATCAGTCCATTGCCTTCTGCGCCGACGATCTGCCGGATATCGCATTGGAACTTTTGCCAATCGTAGCGGGCACTTAACGAGCGCGGGCGGATCAAGGAATAGCGGGTAACTAACCGTTATGCTCGCCAGAGCGCTATGCTGGCATCGATCCCTTCGCTTGGCGAAAATAAAGTGACATCGCGATACTTCTTTGATCTGCCTGTCTATCGTCTTTCGGCGGAACAATACTATGCGGAGCGAGACGCATACATTAAACGCATCATCTTTCGCACCGGCACTCCAGAAGAACCGGATCCGCAGCAACGCGAAAAGACGACGCCTCGCATTAACGACGCATTTCGCAACCATCTTACGGAAAAGTATGGCGGTTGGGAGTTCAACGAAATCATCGGCTACATAAGACTTCATTTCCTCGGCAGTCAAATTCGAGGCGAGTACTTCGCTGTCGATAGGAAGCGGATTGTTAGAACACGAACGAAGACGTTCGAATATAAAACTTTGAAACTCGCTCCTGAGATCGACATCGCGCAACCCTGCGGAAGAGGAGAAGTGTTGGGCGCCATTCAGCAATACATTCAAGCCTGCAAGGCGGAACTGCCGCAGCGGTTCATCGATACATCAAACTTCGATAAGCTGGCGCCGCATATCGATTGGGGGAATTTGTACCAAGATCACGCCTAAGGCTTTAGTTGGGCGGACGAACATTGCCCAAATCTGCCAGAACTGCTGGCGGCGCGGGTGCAAAAAGTGCTGGATGGAGCGATACCAGGTGCCTAGAGTGCGAGCAAGGGAGCCTTGAATCAAGGAGAGCCCTACAATGGCCATAATTCTGCGCAGGGGGAAGACGGCAGACGGCCCCGTGGTCGGCGAAATTTGTTACCACGCATTCACAGCCATCGCCGAATCGCATAACTTCCCGCCTGATTTCCCCGGCCCTGAAATAACCGCTGACTTGCTCACCGCATTGATCGGCCATGAAGGCTTTTTCAATGTAGTGGCCGAGATCGATGGAACCATCGTCGGCAGTGGCTTTCTAGACGAGCGCAACCCAATAAGCGGCATCGGCCCAGTCACGGTCGATCCATCGCTACAGAACGAGGGGGCCGGCCGAGCGCTTATGCAAGCGCTCATGCAGCGCTCACAACAGCGAGGCGTCGCTGGCATACGGCTGGTTCAGGCCGGCTACCACAACCGCACCCTGGCTCTCTATCTCAAGCTGGGCTTCGAGGTGCGCGAGCCATTGGCATGTCTACAAGGGCCTGCGGTACGCAAGGCCGTAGCCGGCCATGCGGTGCGTCCCGCGACCGGCAATGATCTTTCCGCCTGTAACCAACTGTGCTTTCGTGTGCATGGGCACGAGCGAGGCGGTGAACTGACCGATACGATTGCTCGAGGCGCCGCTTGGGTCGTGGAGCGTGCCGGCCGCGTGACCGGCTATGCGACCCCTATCGCGTTTTTCGGCCATGCGGTGGGCGAGACGAACGATGACATCAAGGCGCTCATAGGAGCTTCGGAATCCTTTCCAGGGCCTGGCTTTCTGGTCCCGACGCGCAACGGCGAGTTGATGCGGTGGTGTCTCGCGCAGGGCCTTCGCATCACCCAGACAATGACGCTGATGACCATCGGTCTGTATAACCAGCCCGAAGGCGCGTGGCTGCCATCCGTTGCGTATTAGGAAATGGGCTTGAGCTCAGTTCGCTCTGAGGACGTGACCACGGCGCGACTCAAGGGCGACGTTATCGGGCCATGGGGACTCGCCGCGCTCGTCATCGGAGTCACATCACCGGCCATTGGCCTCTACGCCACGTGGGGGCCGATCGAGGCCACTGCGGGACCAGTCGCACCTCTCGTTTTCCTCGCGGCATTGGCGATAATCCTGCCCACGGCGCTGTCATACGCCAGTCTGAATCGTCACGCGCCCTCGGCGGGCGCGGCGGCGGCTTGGCTGTGGTGCACCGTCAATCCGACGACTGGGTTGATCGCTGGGCTGGTGATGATCACGTACTTCATTGCGTCCGCGATCACGGTTCCCTTGCTGTTCGGTCTGTTCTTCCGTGACCTGCTGGATTGGGCGCATGCGCCCGTCCCCGGCATAGCGGCCTTAGTGATAGGGCTTGTTTTGCAGTCGGGACTGGTTGCCTGGATCTGCGTTATGGGCGCCAAAGCGTCCATCAAGACTACGATCCGGCTGATGGTGATAGAAACAGGGGTCGTCCTCGCTCTGTCAGCGACCATCCTTTGGGTCAAAGCCGGGCAGCCTGGCGCAATAGACTTCGGTCCCTTCAATCCGGCACATGCGACGCAAGGGCTGGCCGGCTTCTGGGCGGCGATCATCCTCGGAATGCTGGCGTTTTCGGGATTCGATGTGGTCGCCACCGCCGCTGAGGAGGCTCAGGCGCCACACCATCACGTCCCACGAGTTCTCATTTTCGCGATCATCGGCATTGCCCTCTTCTGGACGGCGAACGCCTGGGTTCTCACCCTTTCCGCGCCATTCGACAAGGTCGTTGAATACAGCGCGCAAGGTTTGACGGCAATCACGCCCGTAGCGCGCTCGTACTGGGGCTGGGGCAACCTCATCGTGATAGCTACCGCGTTCACCGGCCTCACCGCGATCTACATCAGCACTGTCCAAGGCGCCTCACGTCTTATATTCGCCTTGGCGCGCCACCGTCTGCTCCCGGCGCCACTCGCCATACTCAGTGGCGCAGAGCGCGTTCCGAAAACCGCGGTTCTGATCGTCGTGTTGACTTGCGTTACCTTGGGGATCGGGAGCGTTGCCATCCTGAAAAACGGACTGGACAGCTTCGTATGGTGGTCGAACGCGATGGTGTTCTTCGCCGCACTTACATTCACGGGGGTAAATATCGCTAATCTTCTCTACTTCCGGCGCATCTTGCCTGGACAGTTTGAGATTACGCGTAACCTGGTGGTACCAATCCTCGGGGTCACGCTGAACGCATATCTGTTGTACGCGGCGTTCTTCTCGTCACTGTGGTCGGCTCCCTTCAGAACGGGCAGAAGTATCGTCGTCGCGTGCATCGCTGTGTTCGCATTGCAACTGCTCGCCACGATGTACGTGCGGTTTTTCCGGCAAGATCTGCTCACCGCCGCCGGTCCAATTGGCATCGCAGCAACTGCTTTCAGGCAGAATACGCGATCGACGAGCTCGGAACCTGCAACACGGCCGACGTAATCGGCGAGGCAACGGCACTTTTCATTACGGCAACTGCTATACAAAGAGTATTTCACTATGGGCGCAACCTCCATCGGCTTGGATTCTGTCTTCGAGGTCGGACTCAAGCTTCCTGATGTCGAGGAAAGCCCGTATTACGGGGCCCGAGCGCTGAAGCTGAATGGCCAAATGGTGGCTTGCACGCCAGTGAACAAAACTGCGGAGGTCAATAGTGTCGTCGTCGCGATGAGCTTGGAGCGGCGTGCTGCGTTGCTCAAGAAGTCGCCGTTGCTCTACTACATCACCGATCACTACGTTGCGCATCCGGCAATGCTGATCCGGTTGTCCAAGATTTCCCGCGCGCAGCTCGAGCGGACTCTGCGCATGGCCTGGGAATTTGCCGCCTCGAAGGCTGCCGTGCCGCGATCGCCTGGCAAAGCGAAGCGGCGCTAGTTAACAGTGGCAATTTCCCGAGCCGCGGAAGGACCGCCCACTTGTCAGACGCGAACGCCGGGCGCAGGCTTGGGTATCAATACAAAGGGGGACACGGATCATGGACATCAAGAAACGGGACTTCCTGGCCAGCAGTCTGGGCATCGGCGCCGGGCTTGCTGCCGCTTCAGCGCTGACGTCGGCGAACGCCCAGGAGCGCAGCCCGGCCATCCATGCCAACACTCAGCCCTCCACTATCGACCCCAATTACAAACCCCGCCGCATTAATAAGGCAATAGAATTATGGGAAGACGGCCAACCGATCTATTACAACGGTGCGGGCATGGGCCCCGGCGTCGATCCCTACGCGCAGGGGGTGAGAATGGCGCGCACCTGGATGGATGCGATCAATGTCGAGGTCGAACATAACGCCCTCGACTTCATGCAACTGCGGGAATTCATGCGCGGATTGGTGGATGGCGGTCCCACTCGCAGCGGCCATCGCACGCCGGCGGTGTTCGTGGAGACCTGCATCATCGCCTTGGACGAACCCTATATGCGGGCCAACAGCTGGGTGATCGAGCAGCTCCTGGATTGCGGCGTCCATGGCATCCATATGTGCCATGCCCGCGACACTGGTGCGGTGCAAGTCGCCACCCAGATGGCGTGCCGCTATCCGTTCGACCGGCCCGGTATTGCCAAATTGCCGATGCAGGGTCTACGCGGTTCGGCGCCGGGTTATGCCGCTCAGATATGGGGCGTGACGCTGAACAAATACCTCCATGTCGCCGACTTGTGGCCGCTCAATCCCAAAGGCGAAGTGATCTTTGGCGTGAAAATTGAAGACACCTACGCCGACAAAACGGTGGCGGGGACCATGGCGTTGCCCGGCATCGCGATGGCGGAATGGGGTCCCGGAGACCACAGCTACTGGCTTTATGGTTTGGAAGCCCATCCGGAGGACGGGCCCGCGCCGCGTAATCTGCAGGATCGGCCGGAAATGGTAGCCGTGCGCCAGCGGGTGCTCGACCTTTGCAAGAAGAACAATGTGCGCTTCCTCAACGGCGGAAACAACGATCCCGACAGTTCCAGCTACGTCCTCAAACAGATCAAGGATGGCGCGATGGTGATTGAATGCGATGAGGCTTCGGCCATTACGGGCCGAGAGTTCACCAAACGAAGAATGCCGGTGTAAGGAGGCAGAAACCGAGCTCAACCGTGCCAATTGCGCAATCGATCAAGCAATCCGCCCGGGCATCGGCGAGCGCAGTGCCATCGTGCGCTGCAGAGTGAATGCGGTGATGTCGATTCACCAACCGACGGCTTGCCCGTCCTTCCGGAAATCTGATCCTGCCCGGTAATAGCCGCCGATCGCCTTCGTGGCGCCATCGAGATCCCGTTTCTCTGAACTTGCCTCAGGCACAAACATGATCGACTGAACGCCACCAACGTCTTCACCATTGATCGAATGCACGCTATGGCCCATCGCGGCAAGCTTTTCACCCACTAGATCGTACAGGGGCGCTTCGAGGCTCAGTACGTTCGGGACTTGGCTGTGCCGGAACCTGGCCATATCGGCGGCAGCCTGAACGTTGGCGCCAAGATCAAGAATATCGACGAGCATCTGTGCATGTCCCTGCGCCTGCATGTCACCGCCCATTAGCGTCACGGTCATCAGCGGCTTGCCATC
>Ga0302324_100008254_pt1 | contig 22010 bp, 17 predicted proteins | sample Palsa_T0_1_FD_201949 | JGI IMG/M metagenome (GOLD analysis project Ga0302324, IMG submission 201949) | Peat permafrost microbial communities from Stordalen Mire near Abisko, Sweden - Palsa_T0_1 | ecosystem: Environmental > Terrestrial > Soil > Palsa > Peat permafrost | place: Sweden: Abisko...
CGGGGAAGGAAACCAGGCTGAGCACGACCCGAGCGACGACCAGCGCGATCAGACCGATCAGAAGCACGCGTACCGAGAGGCGGGGCGAGAGGCTCGGCGTGGCGGAGGCTCCCGGCGTGCGCCGCCGCGGTCTCCCGAGCCCACCGATCCACAGCATCCGCCCGAGCAGATACAGCAGCGGCGGATACAACATCCACACCGCAGGGACGAGCTTGGCGTGGTCGAACAGCAGATACGACACGAGGAACGAGAGGAGCACGAGCGCGTCGAGGTGCAGCACCCGCCACGGTCGCCGCAAGTCGAGGAAGGGAACCAGGAACAGCAGCGAGAACGGCGCCAGTATCCACAGCGACCCGAACAGCGTGGCGAAGTCCCCGCGGGCGTACAGCGCTTCCGCCAGCGGACCCGTCCACACCGCCGTGACGTGGCCGGCGCGGCTGACCACGACCTGGGCCATGAGCTTCCCGTGGTAGGTGAAGTCGACGAGCCAGCTCACCCCGATCCACGCGTAGGGCGCGTAGTTCATCGGGTGGTAGCGGGCGTGCAGCGCCTGCATCTGGCGGTTTGCCTCCGCTGCGGCGACCGCCTGCTTGGCGTCGCTGGTGAACGTCGGCGGGCGCGTGGTCGCTGACGGCGGCGCGTAGATCGGAAGGCCGACCCCGAGGGTTGCGGCCGGGTCGGGGACGGACGCCTTCGAGCTCGCCAGCGCCGCGCTCGGGAGCATGACCAATAGCAGCGCGGTGACGAGCGCAAGGCCGGCGATCAGCTTTCGCATAGGGTGCATATCGGCGCGAACCTCGGTTCCTTGAGCTACCTGGTCAGCGGCCGGTTCAGACGAACGAGTGCAGATACCAGTGCACCACCGCGGGACCCGCGAGCAGGCCGACGATGCCGCCGATCGCCAGGAACGGCCCGAACGGCACTGCCGTCTTCCGGCCCTGGCCGACCCCGACCCGCGCCATCACGATGGCGCCCACCACCGTCCCGGCGAGCACCCCCGAGAGCAGTGCAATAGCGACCGAGCGACCGAGGAAGAGCCCGAGCACGGCGGCCAGCTTCACGTCCCCCATCCCCATGCCCTTGGGGTACGCGACGGCGAAGATGAGCAGGAAGCCGCCCGCCGCGAGACCGGCGATTAGTTGCTCGGGTACCTGGCTCGGGGCGAGCACCAGGCCGACGGCCAGCGCCGCGAGCGCGGCGGGAAGCATGATCTTGTTGGGGATGATCCGGCGGTCGAAATCGATCAGCGCGACGGGCACGAGGACGGCCACCAGCAGCAGTCCCAGGACCACGTCTCGGGGTGAGTGCTTGACGAGCACGACCGCCACCGCCAGCACCGCGGTCACCGCCTCGACGAGCGGATAGCGTGCGGAGATCTGCGCGCGGCAGGCGCGACAGCGGCCGCGGAGCAGCAGCCAGCCGAGCACGGGCACATTGTCGTAGGGCTTGATCGGCGTCTCGCAGCTCGGGCAGTGCGACCCGGGCGCGACGAGCGACTCGCCGCGCGGGAGCCGGAAAGCGACGACATTGAGGAAGGAGCCCACGATCAGGCCGCCGAGCCCTAAGAAGATGACCGCCATCACTGCACACCATCGGCAAAGCTCATGCATCCCTTATCGGTCGAAATGCACGAGACATGAGGCGGCCGGGCAACGCGTCCGGTGCCGGCCGACCGATGTAGAAGGCGCGCACCGCCAGGTAGCAGATCAGGGCGCCGGCCCAGCCGAGCGTCACCGCGTTCCGCGGAGTGGCCGCGAAACCGCCCCCAGGTCCGAAGGTGAACCACACGGCCGCCACCGTCAGCAGTGCCGCCACCGGCAGCCGCCGCAGCGCAGCCGCCTCCCACGCCGCGAGCGGGATCACCGCCGCGACGAAGTAGTACTCGACCGGCCCGGGGTCGGCGACGCAGCGGACGACGGCGAGCAGACACAGCAGCGCGAACGCGTCCGGGACGCGCCCGCGTGCCCGCAGGCGCGCACCGGGACGACCGACCACCCAGGTGAGGACAAGCGAGACCGCGAGCGCAAGCGCGAGGCCGAGCGGGAGCGCGAGCGACTTGGTCAGATGTAACGGCAGGGTGGCGAGCGATGCGCCGGCCACCGGTGACGTCGAGCTCAGCGGCCGCCACGCGCTGAGCGCGGTGACCAGGTGACCGCCGCCGAGCGCGTGACCGGCGCGCGCGAACGCCGCCGGGTCGAGCAGGGGCGCGGGCGCGGCGAGTGCCAGCGCAAGGCCGCCGGCCGCGATCGCGGCCCGCCCCCTCCCGGTCGGCAGGGCGATCAGGGCGGGCGCCAGGGCGATCACCGCCCAGTCCTTGGTCCCGATCGCCGCTCCCACGGCCAGCCCGGCCCAGATCGCGTGCCCCCGATAGGCGGCCAGCAGCGCGGCGGCAGCCAGCGTCGCCGTGAGCACCTCCTCGGGATGGCCCCAGGCGATGGCGGCGATCGTCGGCGTGCCGAGCAGGATGATCGCCGCAGCCGCGACTCCCGCAGCGGTGGCTCCCGCGGCGCGGGAGGAGACCGCGAGCCACCCGGCGAGGAACGCCGTGGGCAGTAGGCACACCAGCGCGCCGAGCCGGTACACGAGCATCGCGCCGCCGCCGAGCGAACCCGTGAGCCAGGCCACAGGCGCTCGCAGCAGCAGCGAAAGCAGCCCCATCAGGGGCTGGTGGGCGAGGAAGGCGCCGAGGTGACCGTGGGCCAGCGCGGCGATCGCGGGGGCGGCGTTGTCGGCCGAGACCGGGTAACGGATGTTGTAGTCGACCCCTGTCGGCGTTGACAGGTTGACGTAGGCGACGACGGCGCACACGGCGGCGGCCACCGCAAGCGGAAACGCCGCTTCGAGCGCGGCCGCCCGCAGACGGCTCGCGGGCGGGCGGCGGGGGCCGGTCGCCTGACCGGCGCCGGCCGCGGGCGCGTGCAGGCTGGTGGTCACAGAAGGTCTATCGACGCCGACCGGCGATCGGATGAGGCCGGCGAGGGTGGTGGCGGTGGCCATGGCTGGCGCCGGCGGTGGTGGCGGTGGTGGTGGTGGCAAAGAATCGGGGCGGGCCCGAAGGCCCGCCCCGATCACAACGGTCACAGGACCGCCGCTGTTACCAGATACCCGTGGTGGGGCAACCGCCCGGCGAGCCGCCGCCGGAGCCGGCCGTGCAGGGCTCGGTCTGAACGCCTGCGGCCTCCACGATCGAGAACACGTCGGAGGTGTTCTGAGCCGTCGCGGTCACCGTGTAGCTGTCCGCGCTGGTCCCGCCACCGCTCATGGTGTCAGTCAGCACCGAAGAGCCGGCGTAGCCGCTGGCCGGGATCGACGGGTCGATGCTGTTCAGCTGCGCGACCGTGCTGGGGTAGGTGCCGTTGTTGCTCGTCGCGTAGGTCTCCGCGGCGGTCTGCATGTCCTTGACCACCGTCTGGGCGTTCGCGTCGTACGCCTTGCCGCGCTGGTTGAGGAAGGTCGGGATGGCGACCGCGGCGAGGATGCCGATGATCAGGATCACGACCAGAAGCTCGATCAGGGTGAACCCCTGTTCGTCCTGCATGCGACGACGTAGCTTGTGAAGCATGGATCCTCCTAGGGATCGTTGATTGGGCCTTGGCGCCAGATCCCTTGGATCCATTTAGCCTGTCGACTCGAAACAGCATTTCGAGCTTGGTGGCAGCCCGGCTCCCTCCCCGACGGAGGTCCGTGGCTTTGCGTCCCGCCCTCGCGAGCGGTTTGCCTCTGCACCCAGTGGCTTCTGGCACAAGCGGTATCGGCAGCCGCCCATCTCAGGGTGAGGCATTTGGACATATCTCCTACGTATGCGGGTCCGTAACCTGGACGACCACCAGGCCGTAGCTACTACGGATGGTGGCTCACCCGCGCCTGGGCATCGTGTCCGGGCTCGAAGCGACCGCTGCCGCCGCACCACGGGCATGTCACCTCGTGGGGCTCGCCTCCGAGCGCAGAGAACACCTTGCCTGTGCCGCGGCAGGGCGTGCAGATGCTGCGGCTGTCGTCGGCTCCCTCTGCGCTCACGGGCGCAATAGCCTAATGCGCCGCGGGGTCCGCCGGGTACTGACTACGGAACCGCCTTGTACACGTCGAACAGCGGCAGGTACATCGAGATCACGATGATGCCGACGATGCTTCCCACCAGGAGGATCATCGCGGGCTCGAGGATCGACGTCAGCGCCTTGACGGCTGCCTCGACCTCGTCCTCGTAGAAGTCGGCGACCTTGGAGAGCATCGCGTCGAGCGCGCCGGTCTCCTCGCCGACGCCCACCATGGCCGAGACCATCGCCGGAAACACCTTTGCTTGCTTGAGGGGCTCCGAGATCGTCCCGCCCGCCTTGACCGAGGCGATCACCGAGGTCATCGACTGCTCGATCACCGCGTTACCGGCGGTCCTACCTGTTACCTCGATCGCGTGCATGATCGGCACGCCGGCGGAGACAAGCGAGGAGAAGGTACGCGACCAGCGCGCGATCGCGACCTTTTGCACCACGTCGCCGATCTTCAACGGGATTCGGAGCTTGAACGCATCCCAACGTGGCCGTCCCCATTTCGAACGCTTGACATAGATGAAGCTGGTGACCAGCGCGGCGACGACCAGAAGCAGCACGTACCACCGGTCATCGACGAGATGGGAGAAGTCGACCATGAACTGGCTGAGAGCCGGAAGCTTGCCGCCGAACTCCTTGAAGACGCCCTCGAACACGGGGATCAGGAACGCGACGAGGGCCAGCAGCACGACGATCGCGAAGCTGATCACGAGCGATGGATAGATCGTCGCCGCGCGCACCTGGCGGCGCAGCGAGGCGTCCTTCTCGAGCTGGTCGGCGACACGCAGCAGGCACTCGTCGAGCAGACCGCCGGTCTCGCCGGCCCGGACCATTGACACGTACAGCGGGGAGAACACCTTCGGGTGACGGGCGAGCGCGTCGGAGAGCTGGAGTCCCGCCTCGACGTCGCGGCGTACCGACACCAGCGTTTCCTTGAGCTTCTTGGACTCGGTCTGCGCCTCGAGGACATACAAGGCTCTGAGGATGGTCATCCCCGAGGACACCATGGTCGAGAGCTGTCGCGTCGAGACCGCCAGATCGGTCGCCTTGACGCGCGAGAAGAGCTCGATGTTGAGCTCCTTGGAGCGGTACTTGTGCGCGATGTCGACGACGACCAGGCCGCGCTCCTTGAGCTGCTCGGCCACGTCCTGCTTGGTGTTGGCTTCGACCTCGCCACGGGCGGGAACGCCCGCCAGATCGGTCGCCTTGAAAACGTAGGTGGCCATCGCCTATGCCGCCATCGGGTGGTTGAATCCGGTTCCGATCAACCGCCTCAGCTCCTCCATCGAATGGGCGCGTGACTCGGCGAGCTGGCGGGTGATCTTGCCGGCGTGCACCAGTTGGGCAAGCGCGGCATCCATGGTCTGCATTCCGTGCGCTCCGCCGGTCTGCAGCACCGAGTAGATCTGGTGGCTCTTGGCCTCGCGGATCAGGTTGCGAACGGCGGGAGTCGGGACGAGCACCTCCGCGGCGACGCAGCGTCCGGCGCCGTCGGCGGTGGGCAGGAGCATCTGGGTCATGATTCCCTGCAGCGCGACCGACAGCTGGGCGCGTATCTGCCCCTGCTGGCCCGGCGGGAACACGTCGATGATCCGGTCGAGCGTCTGCGGCGTGTCCTGGGTGTGCAGCGTGGCGAACACCAGGTGGCCGGTCTCCGCCGCGGTGATCGCGGTACCGATCGTGTCGAGGTCGCGCATCTCGCCGACCAGGATCACGTCCGGGTCCTGGCGCAGCGCGGCCTTCAGCGCGTCGGCGAAACTGGTCGCGTCCGAGCCCAGCTCGCGCTGGTTGACGATGCACTTCTTGTGCTGGTGCAGGAACTCGATCGGATCCTCGATCGTCATGATGTGCTCCTCGCGAGACGCGTTGATCACGTCGATCAGCGAGGCCAGGGTCGTCGACTTGCCCGAGCCCGTCGGGCCGGTGACGAGCACGAGTCCGCGCGGCCTATTGGCGAACTCGGCGACCGCCGCCGGCAGCCCGAGCGATTCGAGCGGCGCGACCTCGAACGGGATCAGGCGGAATGCCGCTCCGATTGCCGAGCGCTGGAAGTATGCGTTGACGCGGAAGCGGGCTCGACCCGGGATCTGGTAGGCGAAGTCGATCTGCCAGTTGTTCTCGAGCTTCTGGCGCTGGGAGTTGGAGAGGATCGAATACACGATCTCCCGCGTGTCGGTCGGCGTCAGCGCCGGATAGCCCTCCATCGGCGTCAGGCGCCCGCGCACACGCACCATCGGTGGGGCGCCGGCGGTCAGGTGCAGGTCGGAGGCGCGACGGTCGACCACCTCGAGCAGCACCTCGGCAAAGTCAAGCTCCATCCACGCTTCCTCTCGTAATCGCGTCCGACGTGTAACGATCCATCTGGAGCCCTATCGACAGCTCACCCGGATCCCGTTACACGGGCCACCTCGACCATGGACGTAAGTCCGGCTTTGACCTTGTCGAGCCCATCGTCGCGAAGCCGCCGCATCCCCTCACGCAGCGCCACGGCGGTGATCTGATCCGATGGCGCGCGCTCGAGCGCGAGCTTGCGGATGTCATCGGACATCGTCATCACCTCGAACAGGCCGATCCGCCCGCGGTAGCCCATCCGCCCGCAGCGCACGCATCCCACGGGCTCGTAGGCCTCGATGTCGAACTGGGCGTTGTAGCCGTGGTCGCGCACGACCTGCGCGGGGATGATCGTGCGACGCTTGCAGTGGGGGCAGAGGACGCGAGCGAGTCGCTGGGCTACCACGCAGTCGAGCGCCGAGGCGATCAGGAACGGCTCGATGCCCATCTCGATCAGGCGGGTGATCGCCGTCGGGGCGTCGTTGGTGTGGAGGGTCGAGAGCACCATGTGGCCGGTGAGCGCGCCTTCGATCGCCACCTGGGCGGTCTCCCGATCGCGAATCTCCCCGACCATCAGGATGTCGGGATCCGCGCGCATCATCGAGCGCAGGCCGTTGGCGAAGGTGAGCCCCGACTTATGGTTGACCTGGAGCTGGGTGATGCCGTCGATCTGGTACTCGACCGGGTCTTCGATCGTGATGATGTTCTTCTCGGGGCTGTGCAGCTCGCGGAGGGCGCCGTACAGCGTCGTCGACTTGCCCGAGCCGGTCGGCCCGGTCGAGAGCACGGCGCCGTGGGCGCGCGTGAAAGCGCTCCGGAACCGGGTGAGCTCCTGCTCCTGCATACCGAGCTTCTCGAGCTCGAGGCGGATCTTCTCCTTGTCGAGGATGCGCAGGACAACGGTCTCTCCGTGCACGCTGGGCAGCGTGATCACGCGTACGTCCACCTGTCGCCCCTCGACCGTCAGTCCGACGCGACCGTCCTGCGGCAGACGCCGAATCGAGATGTCGAGGTCGCTCATGATCTTGATCCGCGAGACCACGCCGGAGACCAGGCGTTGCGGCACCGTCATCGACTCGGTCAGGACGCCGTCGACACGCATCCGCACTCGCAATTCGCGCCCCGCGCGGCCGGACGCGTCGGCCACGGGCTCGAAGTGGACGTCGGAGGCTCCCTGATCGGCGGCCTGGGCGATGATCGAGTACACCAGCTTGATCACCGGCGCATCATCGGCCGACTCGCGCAGGTCGACGATCTCCGCCACGCCGGCCTGCTCCTCACCTTCCTCGACCGCCTCCTGGACCGCATCCTCGAAGCGGTTCAGGCGCATGATCAGGCTGGTGATGTCCTCCTCCGAGGCCACCGCGGCTCGAACGTCAAGCCGGGTCAGCAGGGCGATGTCGTCGACGGCGAGCACGTTGGCGGGATCCGCCATCGCCACCAGCAGCGTCTGCTCGTCGACGTAGGCGACCGGTACCGCGTGGTAGCGCCTGGCCAGCGCCGCGCTCAGCAGGTTCGCGGCGGACATGTCGATGTTGAACTCGCCGAGGTCGACGTGGTCGAGGCCGTAGCGCTCGGCGAGCGCGCGCGAGAGCTGCTCGGGGGTGATCGCGCGGGCTTCGAGCAGGACTCGCTCGGGTGGGCGCCCGGCCTGGCGGGCCTCCTCGATCGCGCGTGCGACGCGCTCTTGGTCGACGAAGCCGAGGTCGACCAGCACATCGGTGAGATAGCGGCCCGAACCGCCCCGCCTACCCGGTGGGGTGATCCCGTGGGCGGGGTCCTGTCCCGCCGACACCGAGGAGGTCGCGGCGACCGCGCGCAGATGTGGCTGGTAGTCGCTCATCGGGCGCGGGCGGCCGCGCGCATGACCTCGACCGGCGCCGGGCGACCGGTGAAGCGCTCGAAGCTGAGGGCTCCCTGACCGACCAGGATCTCGAGTCCGTCGAGGACCGGGATCGATCGCGCGAGCGCCGCCTCGACGAGCGGCGTTTCCATCCGGCTGTACACGAGATCAACCACGCAGGAGTACCCAGGAAGGTCATCGGCGCCCACGGGCAGCGACTTGAACATCGAACCGGAGGCGTCCAGTCCGCTGGACGTGCAGTGAACGAGCAGATCGGAGGCCACTGCCTCCCCGACCGGGATCCCGCCGAGCTCGGCGCACAGGCGCTCGGCGCGCTCGGGGGTCCGGTTCCACACCCGCACCTCGGCGGCGCCCGCAGCCGTGAGCGCCCACACCGCTGCCCGCGCGCTGCCGCCCGCGCCGAGCACGAGCGCCGTCTTGCCCGCAGCCGGAAACGGCAACCCGGCGATCAGCGCGGGCGCGTCGGTGTTATCGGCGACGATCCGCCCGGATTCGAAGCTCAGCGTGTTGGCGGCACCAATCGCCCGCGCGCGCTCGGTCGCCTCGTCGGCGAGGGCCAGCGCCGCGGGCTTGTGGGGGATCGTCACGTTCACGCCCCGGAAGCCCGCCGCCGGCAGCGCCCGCACGGTCTCGGCGAGCAGCTCGGGCGGGACCGGCAGCAGTTGGTAGTGCCAGTCGGCCAGTCCCACGGCCGCGAGGGCCGCATTGTGCATCGCCGGGGAGCGGCTGTGGGCGACCGGCCAGCCAAGGACGCCGAGGCGCGGCGTCAGCACACCACCGGCGAGCGCCCGCCGCGTTTCGCGCGCGCCCGGTTGTAGCGCTGTACGTCGACCTGGAACTGGGCGTTGGTCGACGCGAACGCGCTCGCGCCGTTGCCGCACGGCTTGGCCACGAAGTACAGGTAGCTCGTCCGGGCGGGGTGGGCGGCGGCCTCGATCGACGACAGGCTGGGGTTGTCGATCGGCGTCGGCGTCAGACCAAGGTGATTGCGCGTGTTGTAGGGCGAGGGGGAGTTGAGCTGCGACTGGGTCAGCGGCGAGGAGTAATTGTTGACCGCGTAGCGGACCGTTGCGTCGATCCCCAGCGCCATCCCGAGCCGTAGCCGGTTGTAGATGACCGAGGCGATCAGCGGCCGGTCGTGCGCCGTCCCCGCCTCGGCTTCGACCATCGACGCGATGATCAGCACGTCGTAGGGGCTCAGGTGCTTGCTGCGCGCGTACCCCATTTTGACCGTCGCGAACTGCTGGCGGAAGGTCGTGAGCTGGTCGGCGACGAGCGATGGGATGCTGATCGGCTTGCGCAGCTGATAGGTCGAGGGGAAGAGAAAGCCCTCGAGCGTGTCCAGGTTGCGTGGCGCGCCGTAGGACCGCAGCCTGACCAGTTTGGTGGTGCGGGTGTCGGCGAGATAGCTGCCGCGAACGCCCTGCTGGTGCAGCAGGGTCGCGATCTGACGCCGGGTGCGACCAGGGATAACGGTCACGTTCGTGACCGGGGCCGGCTTGGGCGGGGTGGTGAGCATGGTCAGTACCGCGCCGTAGGTCATGCCCAGCTTGAAACGGTATGTCCCGGCGAGCAGCTTGCCCCGCTCGCCGTCGAGCATCGCCCGCATATCGAAGAAGAAGCCGGAGGACACGACTCCGTCGTGCGCCAGTTCGTCCCCGATCTTGCCGGCGGTGAGCCCGCCGGGAACCGTGACCACCACGCTGCCGTGACCGGAGCCGTGAAACGGCTGGAACAGCTCGACGAGGAACCAGATCGCGGCGACCGCCAGCACCAGGGCCACGACCGCGACCACGCGGGCCACGATCGATCGGGTGGTGCGTGCTCGCCGCGGGCGCCCGCCGGCCGGGCGGACCGCCCGCCGGGTCCGCGGCTCGGCCCGGCGGACCGCGCGCCGGGTCGGCTGCTCGCCCGGCGTGGCCGGCGGCGGCGCAGGGGGCGGCGGCCAGACAACCCGGGGAGGTTCGACCGGCGATGGCGGCTCGACCGGCGATGGCGACTCGGCTGGCGCGGGCGACTCGACTGGCGCGGGCCGCTCAGGCGGCATGGCCGCGGCGGTCAGGGGCGGAAGCACGGGCTCGCCCGCCCCGACGGTCCGCCTCGCCTCGCGTTCCCGCCGCGCGGCCTCGCGCTCCTGAGGGGTGCGCTCGCTCACGCTCTCGGGACGGGATCTTGGGGGCCAGCCGATTGCCTGGCCAACCAGTCCTCGAGCAGATGCGCCGCGGCTCGCGAGTCCTCGCTCGCGCCCCCGCCCATCCGCTCCGCCAGCCGGGTGGTGAAGCGCTCGTCGTAGAGCTCGACGGGAAGTGCCAGCTCGCGCTCGAGGGCGAGCGCGAACGCCCGCGTCTCGGCGGTCTGCGCGGAGTCCTCCCCTGACAGCGAAAGCGGTAACCCGACGACCACGCGCTCGACGCCGCGCTCGCGCGCGAGCGCGCGCAGGCGCCCGAGACCACGACGCGTTGCCGGCCGCAGCACAGGTTCGATCGGCGTGGCCAGCACGCCGGTCGGGTCGCTCAGCGCGCACCCGCACCGTGCGCTGCCGTAGTCGAGCGCAAGCACGCGCACTCCGGCCGCCTCAGCCGTCCAGGGCTGCCTCGATCGCTGCCTCCGCGGCCGCGATCGCTTCGGGGAGCTTCGCCGGGTCCCGCCCGCCGGCGCGGGCCACCGTCTCGCGACCGCCGCCGCCTCCCCCGACGAGCTTCGCGGCGGCGGTGAGGATCTCGTTCGCGCGGACGCCTCGCTGCACCAGCGACGGAGCCACGTTGGCGACCAGGTCGACATGGTTCTCATCGGCCCGACCGAGGACGACCGCGGCATCCCCCAGCCTGGCGCGGAGCTTGTCCGCAATTTCCAGCAACACCTTGGCTTCCCGCACCTCGACCACGGCGGCCAGCCAGTGGGCGCCGTCGCGGTCGTGTGCCTGCCCGGCGAGCGCCACGAGGTCGACCGTGCCGTTCGTGTCTCCGCGCCGCGCCGCCTTCTCGAGCTCCTTTGCGCGCGCGCGTAGCTCGGAGACCCCATCCGGGACGCTCTCCGGCGGCATGCGCAACAGCTCACCGGCGGACGTCAGGGCGCGATCGTGGCGGCGCATGAGGTCGACCGCCTCAGGTCCCGTGACCGCCTCGACCCGGCGCACGTTGGCCGCGCTCGAGGTCTCGCTCAACACCTTGAACACGCCGATCTGGGAGGTGAAGCGAACGTGCGTGCCGCCGCACAGCTCGCGCGAGAAGGATCCGTCGCCGACTTCGACCATCCGCACCACGTCGCCGTACTTCTCGCCGAACAGCGCCATCGCGCCGAGCCGCTTGGCCTCGGTCAGCGTGGTGGTCAGTGCCCGCACGGGCTGGTTCTCGAGGATCCAGCGGTTGACCGAGTCTTCGACGTCCTTCAGCTCCTCGGCGCTCAGCGCCTGCCCGTGGCTGAAGTCGAAGCGCAGCTTGTCGGGGCCTACGTAGGAGCCGGCCTGATGCACATGGGTGCCGAGCCGGCTGCGAAGCGCGGCGTGCAGCAGGTGGGTGGCCGTGTGGTTGCATTCGGTGGCGTGCCGCGCGCGCCGATCGACGTGCGCCTGGACACGCTCGCCCGCCTTCGGCTCGCGGCGCTCGGGGACGACGGCCAGGACCTGATCGTCACCCACGCGCAGCACGTCCTCGACCCGCGCCATGCAGTCGCCGTCGGCGCATTCGATCCATCCCGTATCGGCTACCTGCCCCCCGCCGGTGGCGTAGAACGGCGATTCGAGCAGTTTCAGGAGGACGCGGCCGCCTTGGCGATCGAGCGCTCCGACGGTGGTCTCCTGGTCGGTCGTCTCGTAGCCGACGAAATCGGTGGCGAAGCCCGCCGATCCGGCGAGTGCCAGCGCGCGCTCGCGTACCGATTCGTCGACCTTCCCGCGTCCGCCGCCGAAGCGCGCGCGGGTGCGCTGCTCGTCCATCAGTTCTTCGAACCCCGCCTCGTCGACGCCGAGGCCGCGCTCGGCTACGAGCTCGAGCGTGAGGTCGATCGGGAAACCGTGGGTGTCGTGGAGACGGAACGCGTCAGCGGCCGCGATACCCTCGGCGCCGGTCGCGACCGCCCGCTCGATCAGCTCGTCGAGCAGCTTCAGGCCCTGGGCGAGGGTGCGCCCGAATCCGACCTCCTCGTCGTGGAGCCATTTACGGATCGAGTCACGGTGCTCGCCGAGCTCGCGGTACTCGCCACCCATGAGCTCGGTGACCACGTCGGCATAGCGATCGAGGAAGCCGGGATCCAGACCCAGCTTTCTCCCCTGGAGGATGGCCCGGCGCATGATTCGCCGCAGGACGTAGCCACGTTCCTCGTTGCTCGGCACGACGCCGTCGGCGATCAGGAAGGTCATCGCCCGCGAGTGGTCGGCGAGGACGCGCAGCGCGCGGTCGGTGTCGAACTCCTGCCCGTAGCGCTTGCCCGACATCTCCTCGCCGAGCGAGATCAGCGGCGCGAACTGGTCGGTCTCGAACACCGAGGTCTTTCCCTGGAGCACCGCGGCGAGCCGGTTCAGCCCGAGGCCGGTGTCGATGTTCTTCGCCGGCAGTGGCGCCAGCACATTCTCTGGATCCTGGTCGAATTGCATGAACACAAGGTTCCAGTACTCGAGGAAGCGCTCGTTCTCGCCGCCCGGCAGGTCGTCGGGCTGGCCCAGCTCGACGCCGCGGTCGAGGTAGAGCTCAGAGCACGGCCCGCACGGGCCCGTCGGGCCCATCTGCCAGAAGTTCTCCGAGCGCGGGCACTCGACAATCCGCTCGCGCGGGACCCCGATCTCGAGCCAGGCTTCGATCGCCTCCTGGTCGGGCCCGAGGCCGAGCTCGTCGTCGCCCGCGAACACCGTGACCCAGATGTCCTCGGCGCGGAACCCGAAGCCGTCGAGTGAGAGCTCCCAGGCGAAGCGCGCCGCCTCGCGCTTGAAGTAGTCGCCGAACGAGAAGTTGCCGAGCATCTCGAAGAACGTCAGGTGGCGCGTGGTCGTGCCGATGATCTCGATGTCCGCGGTGCGGAAGGTCTTCTGGCAGCTGGTCGCACGCGGATGGGGCGGCCGCTCGGTGCCGAGGAAGTATGGCTTCAGGGGCACCATTCCGGCGATTGTGAACAGCACCGAGGGATCGTTCGGGATCAGCGAGGACGACGGCAGACGCAGGTGGTCGCGCTGCTGGAAGAACTCCAGGAAGGTGCGGCGGATCTCATCCGAGGTCATCGCGACTGCAGTGTAGGCACGTACGTCGTCGATCCGTTCGACGGGAGCGCGGCACTATCAAGAGCGCGGCGCGTGATGACGACTAAAGAAGTAATGCGCCTGATCCGCCGACTGATGCTGCTCTCCGTGCTCGTGGTCGCCTCGCTCGCGGCCCCGGCCGTCGCGTCGGCGGCCGTGCTCGATCTGACCGGCTTCCGTCTCGTCTCGCCCTTGCTGTTCGTCAACGAGAACGCGGGGTCCGCGGTGATCACGATCGATCGAACCGACACCCTGATGGAAGCCCAGATCCGGTACATCGCGCTCCCGATCACGGCCGAGAAGTACATCGATTTCGAGCCCGTGAAGGGGATGATCAACTTCCTCCCCGGGCAGTCCAGCGCGACCTTCTCGATCCCGATCATCGACCATGGTCTGCCGGGGCTGCCCAAGACGGTGAACGTGTCCCTGTTCGGGCCATCGCCGATCGGCCTCGGAATTCCGTCGACCGCGGTGTTGACGATCGTCAATAACGATCCGTTGCCCACGATCACCAAGACTCCGACCAACCCGCTCGGACTGGGGACAGCGCCCCCGCCGACCGACCCACTCACCGGAGCCAGGGCCTTCTCAGACCCCGGGTCGCTCGCGGCCGAGGCGGCCATTCACCACCCCGCGTGGTCGAGGCTGCTCGGTGTGATCGCGCGTCAGCCCAACGTGATGCGCTACGGCAACTGGAGTGGGACCGATCCCGGAATCCAGGTCTCGCAGTATCTCGCGCGTGCCTCCGTGCTCGAGCCCGGCACCGTGCCCGAGATCTCGACCTACTACGTGGTCGACCAGAAGCTGACAGCCCCCCACTGCGGCCACTACTCCGACCCACCGTGGCGCCAGGCGGCGTATCACAGGTGGATTGAGAGCCTTGCCTCGGGGATCGGTGACTACCGGGTGATCGTGTTCCTCGAAATGGACTCGTTGATCACCGTCGGCTGTCTCAGCCATCACGGCCTCGCGGTCCGGCTGCACGAGCTCCACGACGCCATCAACATCCTCTCGCAGCTCCCGCGAGCGGTGATCTACCTCGATGCCGGTGCCGCCGACGCCGTTCCCGCGAAGAAGACGGCGAGCATGCTCCGGCGCGCGGGCGTTTCGGAGATCCAGGGCTTCTTCGTCAACTCGACCCACTTCGACTGGACCTCGGCGTCGATCAAGTACGGCGAGCGGATATCGCACCTGACCGGCGGCAAGCACTTCGTCGTCAACACAGCCGAGAACGGCCGCGGCCCACTGATCCCGCGCGACCGCGCCCAGCAGGGCAATGAGATCCTCTGCAACCCCCCGGGCCGCGGCCTCGGCCCGCTCCCGACCTTCAATACCGGATACTCCAGGGTCGACGCGTTCGCGTGGATCGCCTACCCGGGCCGGTCCGGCGGAACGTGCCGCCCGGGCTCTCCGGCCACCGGCGTGTTCTGGCCCCAGTGGGCGATGCAGCTCGTCCGCCATGCGGACTTCGCCGTCAGGTAGCCCAAGCAGGGGTGCGCGTGATCGTCCCCCACCCCACCACCAGGTCGCCGTCCATCAGGCACGCGAGCTGACCGGGCGCAGCGGCGTCCGCGGCCGCGTCGAGATGGACGGTGAGGGCGGCGTGGCGGCCGGCGGGGGGCGCCCCGGCGAGCCGAGCGGGAAGGGGCTGCGCTCGATAGCGGAGCTTGATCCGATCGACGCGGGCGCCCGGGCGATGGAGCCGCGCGCCGCGGACCGCGACACGGTCGGTCAGCAGGTCAGCGCGCGATCCGACGACGACTCGATTGCGCTCGGCGTCGGTCTCGAGCACGTACAGCGGCTCGCCGCCGCCGAGGTGAAGACCGCGGCGCTGGCCGACGGTGAAGCGATGGTGTCCGCGGTGGCCCCCGAGCCGCGCGCCCTCGCGATCCACCACCTCACCTGGGCGTTCGGAGAGCCCGCCGTGGCGGGCGAGGAAGCGCTCCCGGTCGGTCCCGGCGAGAAAGCAGAGGTCCTGGGAGTCGGGCTTTCCCGCCACCGGGAGCCCGGCCTCGGCGGCGATCGTCCTGACCTCGGGCTTGGTCAGCTCGCCGAGCGGGAAGCTCAGCCGCGCGAGCGAGCGCGGAGCCAGCGCGGCGAGCATGTAGGTCTGGTCCTTGACGGGATCGGCGGCCGCGCGCAGCAGCGGCCCGGAAGCGTTCTCGCGGTCGGCGAGCCGCGCGTAGTGGCCGGTCGCGAGTCGTGCGCAGCCGAGCGCGTCGGCGAGCGCGAGCATTGCGTCGAGGCGGACGTGCCCGTTGCAGCGCACGCATGGGTTCGGCGTCTCGCCGGCGGCGTGTCCGGAGATGAACGGCTCAACCACGCCGGCGCGGAACTCGTCGCGTAGATCGAGGGTCAGATGGGCGAGCCCCATCCGATGCGCGAGCGCCCGCGCGCCGCGGACCGCCGAGGCCGAGCAGCAGCTGCGCTCGCCGTCGTTCTCCGGGTCCGCCCACAGCTCGAGGGTGACGGCCAGCGTTTCGCCGGCGCGCGCGCACAGCAGCGCGGCGACGGCGCTGTCGACCCCGCCGCTCATCGCGACCAGGGTCCTGCTCGCGCCGGAGACCGGCGGATCGATCGCAGCGCCGGCACGAACGGCCGCGCCGAGGGCGCGGTGCAGGGCGTCGGACGCGAGCTCGGCCGCGTGGAGCTTGCCGGGGCTGAGACCGCCGAGCTCGGCCGCGATCTCGCGCGCGCCGAGGCGAGCGACCTCGAGGATCGGGCGCCCCCGCACGAGCGCGACGGTCGCGCTCCCGGCGGCGAGCGCAGCGCCACAGCCCTCGCCATCGAAGCCGGCGTCGGTTACGCGGTCGCGTTCGACGGCAAGCGAGATCTGCAGCCGGTCGCAGCACCCCCCGCCGCCGGCCGCGCCCGTGAACGGATTGGCGGGCAGGTGGCGACGGCCCTGGGGGGACTCGAGGTGATGCTCGAAGCGGGTTAGGTCCACGCCTCGAGGATATCCGGGCGCGCGGAATTCGCTGACGCTCATTCCGGGGGAGTTCGGGGCCTGCGGCCCTTGGGAGTTGGCCTGGCGGCCAACATCCCGCCTGGCGGCGAGCAGCCTGGGTCCCGGCGGTGGGACTGATTACCGCATGCTGAGCGCGTCGTCGATCCGGTGGGCAATCTCGAACTGGGCCGCGTAGCCCACGATCGTGAAGGCCTGCCGGCTCGAGTCGATGATCACGAGTGTCGGCGAACTGCTGATGAGGACCTGGTTCGTGACCACCGGGTATGCGGCGATCTCGCTCACCGGGACCGCGACCTTGACGACGCGTCCGCCCCTGGTGGGGATCGTTCCGAGCTCCTGCTTGACAGCCCGGTCGTCGGCAGCGGCGGGGTTGTAGACGAGCAGCGCCAGCACCTTGTGATCGGCAAGCGCCCGCTGGACGGCGTTCACGCGCTCGGCCGTCGTGGCGAGACGGGGCGTTGCCGCCTTGGCGGTATGGGTTCGCGACGATGCCTTGGATGAGGTTTTGGATGAGGTCGACGCGCGGGTGCGCGAGCCGGCGTGGGCGGTGGCGGTGGCGGACTTGGCGGCGGCGGACTTGGCGGCGGCGGACTTGGTGGCGGCGGTCGCGGACTTCGCGGCGGCGTGGGCGCCGGATGACACGGACGGGCTCGAGCTGCCGGTGGCGCTGGTGGCGTTAGCGGCGGCGGCGGCCCGGTCTTGGCTGGCCGCCGAGGCCTTGGCACGGTTGATCGCGGACTGGTACTGGCCCAGGCCCGGCCCGTTCGGACTGGTGCTGGATGAGCTCGGCTTCAGCGCGACGATCCACAGCCCAAAGAACAGCACCGTGGCCACCAGCAAGCCGAGCAGCGGACGCGAGACGTTTGTCATCACGGCTTTTTTCGGCAATCGGCGGCTCGTGCATGAGTACCAACGGACGCAATCTGGACGAACCTGGCCGCGGCCCGGCTCGCCGCCCGGCGCCGCCCCTACGCCAGCCGCAGCCCCAGCTCGCGCAGCTGCGCCGGGTCGACCGGCGCCGGCGCACCGGTCAATGGGTCGGCGCCGCTCGCCGCTTTCGGAAACGCAATCACCTCGCGGATCGTCTCGCGCCCGGCCAGGATCGCGATGATCCGGTCGATCCCCATCGCGATCCCGCCGTGCGGAGGGGCGCCATAGCGGAGCGCGTCGAGCAGGAAGCCGAAGCGGGCCTGGGCCTCCTCGGGACCGATTCCCAGCAGCTCGAACACCCGTTGCTGCACGTCGCGGCGGTGGTTGCGGATCGAGCCGCCGCCGATCTCGGCGCCGTCGAGGACCAGGTCGTATCCGCGCGAGCGCAGCGACCCCGGGTCGTCGAGGTCGCCGACCGGCGCCGTGAATGGGTGGTGCGTGGCGTCCCATCGCTGCTCCTCCGGCTGCCAGGTGAACATCGGGAACTCCACCACCCAGAGGATCTCGTGGCTTCCCTCCGGGATTAGGTCAAAGCGCCGGGCGAGCTCGAGACGCAGGGCGCCCAGCGCCTGAGCGCTCGTGGCCGCCGTGTCGGCGACGATCAGCACGAGGTCGCCCGGCGATGCGTCCAGCGCCTCGTTGACGGCGCCGATCTCGTCTGGAGTCAGGAACTTGGCGATCGGCGAGCGCCAGCCATCCGGGTTCACGAACGCCCACACAAGTCCCTTCGCCCCGTGCTGCCGGGCCAGCTCCGTAAGCGCCTCGAGCTCTGAGCGGGGAAGCTCACGGGCACCGGCATTGAGGCCCCTGACCATCCCCCCGGCTTCGAGTACGCCCGTGAACACCTTGAACTCCGAGTTCGCGACCGCGCGCGAAAGGTCATGCAGCTCGAGTCCGAAGCGGGTGTCCGGGCGGTCGCTGCCGAAGCGCCCGACCGCCTCGGCGAAGCACATCCGCGGCCACGGCGGCGGCGGGAGGTCGAGGCCGGCGCGCTCGAACACCGTGCCCATCACCGTCTCCATGACCTCGATCACGTCCTCCTCCTCGACGAAGGACATCTCGAGGTCGAGCTGGGTGAACTCGGGCAACCGGTCCGCGCGCGAGTCCTCGTCGCGGAAGCAGCGCACGATCTGGTAATAGCGTTCCAGGCCGCCGATCATCAGCAGCTGCTTGAACAGCTGCGGCGACTGCGGGAGCGCGTAGAACGAGCCTGGGGCCATGCGGGCCGGGACCAGGAAGTCACGCGCGCCCTCGGGGGTCGAGCGGGTGAGGAACGGGGTCTCGATCTCGAGGAAGTCACGGGCGTTAAGGACTTCGCGGATCGTCGCGATGACGTCGTGGCGGAGCTCGAGCGCCTCGCGCATCGGGGTGCGGCGCAGGTCGAGGGCGCGGTAGCGCAGCCGCAGGTTCTCGTCGACGTCGACGTCGTCATCGATCGGGAACGGGGGCGTGTCGGCGTCGGCGAGCAGTTCCACGGCGGCCACGGACAGCTCGATAGCCCCCGTCGGAAGGTTCGGGTTGACGTTCTGGGGGTCGCGCAGGGCGACCTGGCCCGAGGCGGTGAGGACGTCCTCCGAGCGCAGCGCGTGAGCGACCTGGTGGGCCTCCGGGGCGGTCTCGGGGTGGAACACGAGCTGGACGATCCCCGAGCGATCACGCAGGTCGATGAAGATCAGCCCGCCGTGGTCGCGCCGGCGGTGCACCCAGCCCGCGACGCGGACCTGCGCGACCGCTTGCCGAGCGCTCAGCTCGCCGCACCACGCGTCGCGATATTCGTTGGGTCGGGGCGGACGCTTCACAGGCGCTTCCCGCGCAGGATGGTCGGAATGATCGCTTCGATCTCGGTTTCCTGCTGCTCGCCCGACTCCATGTCCCTGAGCGTAATCGGATCCCCGATGATGGCGACGTAACGGGCGCCAAGCCGGTCGGCGTGCCTGAGCTGGCCCTTCAGCGAGCGCCCCGACAGCTCGAGCTGCGAGGCGAGGCCTGCGCGGCGAGCGGCGGTCGCGAGCCCGAATGCGGCGCGGTGATCGAAGCCGGGTGCGACCGCGACGAACACGTCGACCAGGTCCGGCGCGACCGGAAGCTCGCCGGCAGCGAGCAGCATGCGCTCGATCCCTGCCGCCCAGCCCGAAGCCGGAGTTGGCGGTCCGTCGAGCTGCTCGATCAGCCGGTCGTAGCGTCCGCCGCCGCCGACGGCGCTCTGGGCGCCGAGCGCATCGCTCGTGAACTCGAACACCGTGCGCGTGTAGTAGTCGAGGCCACGGACGAGGGTCGGGTCGATCTCGTACCCGAGCCCCGCATCGTCGAGCAGGGTGCGCACCTCCGCGAAGTGCTCAGCGTCGTCATCGGCGAGGCGGTCGAGCAGGACCGGGGCGCCCGCCATCACCCCACGGGTCCCGGCGTGGGAGGAGTCGAAGGCGCGCAGGGGGTTTGCGTCGATCCGGCCCCGGACCTCGGCGCTCAGCTCGTCCTCATGCGCGCGCAGGTAGCGCTGCAGCTCGTCTCGGTACTCGGCGCGCATCTCGGGCGTGCCGAGACTCGAGAGGCGCAGGTGCCGTTCGCGCACACCGAGCGCGTCCAGGAGCTCGGCGAACAGCAGGATCAGCTCGGCGTCCGCGGCCGGCTCCCCCACGCCGATCGTCTCTGCCCCGACCTGCCAGAACTGGCGGTAGCGACCGGCCTGGGGTGCCTCGTAGCGGAAGAAGCTCGAGAGGTACCAGAGCTTCACCGGCTGGGGCAGCTTGTGCATCCCGTGCTCGAGGTACGCACGGCATACCGGCGCGGTGCCCTCGGGGCGGAGGGTCAGCGAGCGCCCGCCTCCGTCGTCGAAGGTGTACATCTCCTTTTGCACAATGTCGGTCGCCTCCCCCACACCGCGCGCAAACAGCTCGGTCGCCTCCATCGCCGGCGTCTCGATCCGCCGGAAGCCGGCGGAGCCGAGGATCCGGCGCGCGTGCGACGCGACGACCTCGCGGCGCGCGGCATCGTCCGGGAGCACGTCGAACGTGCCGCGGGGGGCCTGGATCACTGGTGCTGTGCGAGCTCGCGCAGAAACGGGTTGGTGGCTTGCTCGCGCCCGAGCGAGGTGATCCCCATGTGGCCCGGGTACACGATCGTCTCCCCCGGGAAGGAGCTCACGAGCGTGTCGATCGAGGCGAGCAGGGTCGGCCAATCGCCACCCGGGAGGTCGACGCGGCCCACCGAGCCCTCGAACAGCACGTCTCCGGACAGGAGCCCGTTCTCGCCGCGGACCGAATAGGTCACGTGGCCCGGGCTGTGACCGGGGGTGAAGAGCACGTCCAGCGTGAGGCCCGCGAGCTCGAGCTCATCCCCGCCCTTGACGGCGTGGTCGGCGTTGTAGCTCTCGAACGGACCAAAGCCCGGCCAGGGCACGAAGTCCATGATGTTCGCCAGCACGTGTGTCTCGAGCTCGGGGCAGTAGACGGGTGCGCCGGTGGCCTTCGCGACCGGAGCGACGGCGCCGATGTGGTCGAAGTGCGTGTGGGTCAGGAGGATCGCCTCGAGCGTGACGCCGAGCTCGTTGACCGCCGCCAGCAACCGCTCGGCATCCTCGCCGGGGTCCACGATCACCGCCCGGTCGGATCCCTTCGCGCGCACGATGAAGCAGTTCTCCGCCAGCGGTCCTACGGTGAACATGCGGACGTCGATCACTTGCCGGCGTCTTTCCCGGCGCGCTCGCGCGCCCGCATCCTGCGGCGGTAAAGGAACATGTCCATGTAATAGCCGAGCCCCACGTATAGCGTGAACGCGAGCGCCGCCAGAATCACGGCCGGGACCAGCCGCTTCTCGGTCGACCCCTTCGTGGTAATGAACAGGAAGGCGAACATCAGGACGGCCGCGATCCCGGCCCGCTTCGCCGAGCTGCTCCAGGTCGGCGGCGTGCTCAGGCGCCGCTCGCGCGCCTGGGTGCGGTCCTCCTTCTTCTTCTCATCTGCCGTCGGCCTGCGTCCGGTGCGGCCTCGGGTCTCGATCGTCCCGGCGGCGGTGCCACGGTGCTTGGTCCGGCGCTTGCGTTTGGTCTGAGCCATGATCATTGGAGCTTACGCGCCCGCGGGCACGGAGGGGCGCCAATTCCGCCGGGTGGGCGCCAATTCAACCGGCTGGGCGGCAATCCAGCAGGGAGTGCCAATTCAGCCCTCTGCACCTCCGGCACGCGAGAGGGCACGCTCGAGGATGTGGCGCTCGGGGTCGAACCCCGGGATCGGCACGTGGGCCGGGAAGCCCTCGAACGCCGCGCCCGGAGCCAGGCCGACCAGCTCAGCGCGGGCGACCGCCGCGTGGCGGGACACCGCGGCGACGACATCGGCCAGGCTGGTCGCCCGGTGATCCTCGACATTCGTCGAGACCTGAGCGACACCGCGACGCTCCAGATCGAGACCGATTGCCCGAACGCCGCTGAGTCCCTCGCTGCCGCCCTCACGGATGCGTGCCGCGATCGCCCGCGCCTGCTCGAGGCCGGCGGGGGGCGCGAGCTCCAGGTTGAACGCCACCAGCGGTGGCCGTGCGGCCACGAGCACGGCACCCGCGGCCGCGCGCAGACGGCGAGGCCCGAAGTCCGGCGTCAGCTCACCGGCTTCCGTTCGCCGCGCGAGTGCCTGCGTCCCACCGCGGCGGAGCTCGGCG
>Ga0302324_100008258_pt1 | contig 22010 bp, 18 predicted proteins | sample Palsa_T0_1_FD_201949 | JGI IMG/M metagenome (GOLD analysis project Ga0302324, IMG submission 201949) | Peat permafrost microbial communities from Stordalen Mire near Abisko, Sweden - Palsa_T0_1 | ecosystem: Environmental > Terrestrial > Soil > Palsa > Peat permafrost | place: Sweden: Abisko...
GCCTCCTTCCGCCTGAATGAATCCGCTGAAGGCATTCCGTTCGTCCCCGGAGCGAAGATCGAGCGCGGTCATCCGCAAGAATTGATCGCGCGAATATCCGTAGTGCGCCACGGCGGCGTCGTTGACGGCCAGAAACTTCAGGGTGACGGCGTCGATGACCCACATCGGAACCGGATTGCTCTTGAACAGCAGCCGAAACGATTCCTCGCGGTGCTTCATCTCGGTGACGTCGATCCGAACGCCGATGCTTCCGCCGTTCGCGGATCGGCGCTCTTCGACGACGATGTAGCGTCCCGACGAGAGGAGTTGTTCGTGCCGGTTCGACGGTAGCGCGTGGCCGGCGAGCCGCGCAGCCAGCCATTCTTCTTCCCGATCGATCGCATCCGCGTACTGGCCGCGCGCCAGACCCTTGCGAAGGAGATCCTCGAACCGCATGCCTGCCACGATCACGTTTCCGGTCGCCCGATAGGTCTCGGCATACTGGCTGTTCCACAGCACCAGGCGGTCGTCGGCGTCCATCATGGCGATGCCTTCGGGCACCACGTCGAAAGCCTCGACGAGGCGCGCGTGCGCGGCTTGGGCCTCCTGCTGCGCGCGCTCCGCATTGACGCGCGCTTCCGCGAGGGCCTTTTCGCTCATCCGCTGTTCGGTGATGTCTTCGTGGGTGGCCACCCAGCCCCCATCAGGCATGGGCTGGCGGCGAATCCGGATGATGCGGCCGTTCAACAGCTCCACGGTGGTGTCGGTGGGCTGGTTGGAACGCGCGATCGAATTGCGCCAGCGCAGATAATCCTCCTTGCTCATCGTCGACACGCTGCCGGCCTTCCAGCGAAGATCGATGATTTCACGCAGAGTGATGCCGGGAAGCATGCGGTCGTGGGGAAGGTCATACATCTCGATCAGGCGGCGGTTGCAGACGATCAGCCGCTGCGCGCCGTCGAAGAAGCCCAGGCCCTGGGACATGTTGTTGAGAGCGGTATCGAAGCGTGCGTTCTGGGCCAGCAGGTCCTCGTTGGCTGCATCGAGTGCGCTGACCACCTGGTCGAGGGCCTTGTTGCTGAGCTGGAGGCGCTGTGAGCTGCGGCCCACCGTCCAGAAATACGCCGCAGTGACGACGCTGATCAGCAATCCGCCGAACAAAATCATCCGGGAGCCCAGATGGGCAGCCGTTCCTGGGCCACCGGGGATCGGTGCCGCGATATACGTCCAGCGGCGGTCGGCGACCTCGAGCTCGCCCGACCAGTGCATTCCCACGGTAATCGCACTGCGCGACAGCGGCGCGGACGAGCCGGCTTGCACACGCGAGCGGTGAAAGTAGAGCGGGCGCGAGTCATTGCCGGAATCCGCCGCGAAAAAATAGCTATCCAAACCGACCGGCATGGTCATGGTCTGAAGGATGGAATCGATCATGATGCCGGTTTGAAAAACGCCCTGGACAAAGCCGATGAGATTGCGGCGCCGATCCTCCACGGTGTCGTGAGGCAGACCGGGCCGGTACACCGGCAGCACGACGAAGAAGCCGTTGCGGTCGCCCTCGCCCCTGCGAAGAACGAAGTTCGGGGTGGCGGCGGGCCGGTCGGTGTCGCGTGCGCGTTCGAGCGTGCGCTGCCGGAGACCACCGTCGTTCACGTCGACGCCATAGACGGAAGAACCGGGGGCTTCCTTTGATGAATAAAGGATCGGAAAGTATTCACTCTCCTCCTTGGCAGGGGACAGGCTTCCGTCCGCTTCTATCGATTTGATGCCGTAGTCCAGCAGACCATCACGAGCGGCCTCGCGTTCGTGCGCCGAACGTTCGCTCTGCCTGACGCGCGGAATCCACGACGTGGAAAAAATGGCATTCTTGTCGCGGAAGAGATAGTCGCTGAAACTCTGGAATTCGCGGCGGGAGACGCCGTGCTCGAAGGCTTCGAACGCCGCGCGCAATGCTGAAATGTCGTTTATGTATTGGTCGATCCCGTTCTGCAGAACCAGGAAATGGTCGTCGGCGCGCGCGTCGAATTCCTGGTGCGCGAGCCGGTTCTCGCGCTGATGAACGGCGTACCAGGCGGAAAATGTCAGCGCCAAGCCGATGACGGCCGCCCCGATGCTCGGCACAAAGGCGGTTCGCCACAACCGCCCGGTCGAACCAAAGAAGTTCGAAAGGCGCTCGAATTGGTTGCTTGGTCGCACTCTGAACCTGTTTCTGAAAGCCGGCGGTATTCCATGCTGCAACGCCGAGTAGTACAAATGCGGTCTGTATAAATGACCAATACGAACGTGAATCTTCGCTGCATTGGTAACGGAAGGGTGACCGGAGTGCCGTTTTAAGTTGAATCGTATAACGCACTCAAGGCCTTATGGGCATCAGCCGGGTAGTGGCGGGCGCGGTCACAGGATGCAGACCGATCCTGTGCCGTGCAGGCCGATGGCCTGTGCCGCGCCGAGGCTCAGATCGAGGCTCACCCCGCGAACGAACGGCCCGCGGTCATTGATGAGCACGCTGACCGTTTTTCCGGTGCGTGGGTTGGTCACGTTGAGACGGGTGCCGAACGGCAGCGTGCGATGCGCGGCAGTCAGGCCGTGCGGATTGAACGGTTGGCCGCTCGCGGTGTGGCTGCCCTCCCAATAATAGGCCGACACCACGCGCCGTCCGCCATTGCATCCGGAATTCGTCTCCTGCCTCGCCGGCGGCACGCGCGGCTCGCTGCTTTGCCGGGGTATCTCCAGCGGCGTCGCAGTCTCCGCCGGCAGCGCCGCTTTCAGGTTGGGCATCCCGAGGATCGCAACCTCTACGGGCTTTGCCGCCCTGGCCGACTTGGCCTTCTTGGTTGCTTGCGCGGCCGGATCGGGCTTTGACGGCGTCTCGGTCGCCGCCACCGGTACGGGCTGTGCCGTCTCGATCCGCGGTTCCGCGCGCACGGGTTGTGCCTTGGGCACCGGCACGGGCTGCGCCACTTGCACAGGCGGCGCAGCCGGCGTCGCCTTGGCGGCCTTGGCTTTGATGGTTTGCGCGGTCCGGACGGACTTCGACACCGACTCTGGCCGCGTCGGCGCGGGCGCAGGTTCGAGCGCCTGGGCCGCCTGGACCGGCTGTGCCGTCTCGACCGGGCGCGGAGCGGCCACCGGCACCGGCGTCGGGAGGGGCCGCGCCGTCTGCGCCGACATCACCGGCGCTTCGACCTTTTGTGTCCCGGTGTGGCTGACGTAATGATGCGGCGCCGGCCGCGGCGTCAACGCCGAGAGGATTCTCTGAAACAGAGAGGGAGTACGGCTTGTGGCCAGCGCCATGTCGGGAATGCACGCGACAAGCAGGCCTGCGACGACGAGCCACCGTTTCATATTTCCCCTCCACCCCGATAAATTCTCGCATGAAATCGCCAAGACAGCAAAGGGGTCGCTTTTACGGCAGCCCTGCCTGTGCTACACCGGACCTGGAATGCGGGGGAAATCTATTTGTTTTCAAGTGCTTGCCACCATCTGACCGGGGTGCCAACGCGGCTTGGCGATACGCCATGCCGGCGATTTCGGAGATAGATCATGACGATTCGCCTGCATCGTGGCGATCTGCCGGATGTCAGCCGCTACCGCGATACGGTTGCCATCGATACCGAAACCATGGGCCTCGACCATCACCGGGACCGTCTCTGCGTCGTCCAGCTGTCGCCCGGCGACGGCAGCGCCGATGTCGTCCAGATTCCGCGCGGGGGCGCCCAGGCAACCAACCTGAAAGCCTTGTTGGCGGACCATAACGTATTGAAAATATTTCATTTTGCCCGCTTTGACCTCGGCGTGTTGCAGCGCACATTCGGGGTCATGCCGCAACCCGTCTACTGCACCAAGATCGCCTCACGCCTGGTGCGCACCTACACCGACAAGCACGGCCTCAAGGATCTCGTCCGCGACCTCCTCGGAATCGACGTTTCCAAGCAGCAGCAGCTATCCGACTGGGGTGCGGCGGAACTCACCGATGCCCAGGTCGCCTACGCCGCCTCCGACGTGCTTCACCTCCACGCCCTGCGGGAAAAGCTCGACGCCATGCTTGCCCGCGAGGGCCGCGAAGACCTCGCGGCGGCATGTTTCCGGTTCCTCCCGGACCGGGTGCGGCTCGACCTCGCCGGATGGGCGGCGGAAGACATTTTTGCTCATAGCTGAACTGCGCTGCCTGCCGTGCCGAAGCCGTATTCAAAGGCGAGCCTTTTGCCGTGGGATGTGCTACAAGGGGGGGTGTCGATTCCCGGACTGGGGTTTTTGGGGGGTGGCCGCCTGAGCTATTCGTCGACCATGTCGATACCGACGCCGCGCGGGGCCCGTGAGATCGGGCGGCGCGATGGCGATCGTGTGTTCCGCGCGGCGGCGCGACACAGCCGATTCGTGCGCTGGATGCGCAGGGCCATTCCGGCCGGCATCGCCCTGATCGCGGCCGTGATCGTCATCGCCACCTTCTTCAATCCATTTCGTTTGATCGGGAAGTTCCCGATCGATATCGGCAAGGTTTCACTGTCGGGAACCAAGATCACCATGGAGGCACCCAGGCTGGCCGGCTTCACCAGCGACGCCCGCCCCTACGAATTGACCGCGCGTGCGGCGGCGCAGGACGTGACCAAGCCTGAAATGCTCGAGCTCAAGGGCATCGACGCCAAGGTCGAGCTGAAGGATGGGCAGCATGTGCAGATCAAAGCCATCAACGGGCTTTACGACACCAAGTCGGAAGTTCTCAAGCTGCACGACGAAATCGTCTTGACCACCACTTCGGGCTATGAGGGACGGCTGTCGGAGGCGACTGTGGAAACCGGCAGCGGACATATCGTTTCGGACAGCCCGGTGGAGATGAAGCTCCTCAACGGCGGCAGGCTGAACGCGAACCGCCTCGAGATCATCGACAATGGCGGCTCGATCCAGTTCAGCGGCGGGGTCGAATTGCTGCTCAACCAGGAAACCCAAAGCAGTGACCTGCGGGGGACGCCAAAGCCATGAAGCCGTTCGCCGCAAGGGTCATGGTCGCCGTGGCGATGTCGGCCGCATCGCTCGCCCATGCCGCGCCGCCATCGGCCCAGCCGTCGCCTCAATCGACCTCCCAAGCTGCGCCCAATGGGCCGCCCAATGCGCTGCAGGGGTTCTCCCAGAACCGCGACAAGCCGATCAAGATCAACTCGGCGAGCCTGGAAGTGCGCGACAAGGACAAGGTCGCCACGTTCTCCGGCGACGTCCATCTCGTGCAGGGCGACACGACGCTGCGCAGCAAGACGCTCATGGTCTTCTATGACGACGACTCCGCGGCCAAGCCCGCCAAGCCGCCACAGTCGATAGCCGGCGCGCCGGACGCGCCGCCGATGAGCCAGCAGATTCGCCGCGTCGAAGCGAAGGGCGGCGTGTTCGTCACCCAGAAGGACCAGACCGCCACCGGCGAAAGCGGCGTGTTCGACATGCAGGCGAATACGGTGACGCTGCTCGGCAACGTCGTCATATCCCAGGGGCAGAACGTGGTGAAGGGTGACCGTCTCACCGTCGATCTCACCTCCGGCACGTCCCGGGTCGAATGCGGCAAGTCGCAGGGCCAGTGCCGCGTGCAGGCGCTGATCCAGCCCGGCGCCATGCATGGCGAGAAATCCGGGGCCGAAGCTGCACCTGCTGCCTCGCCGGCGCGTGAGTCGCCACGGCAGCATCGGTCGCCGTCGCCGGCGGCGGGCCTGTATTGAGCGCTCGCCGAGGGCGGCGGTTGAAAGCCACGGGGGGAGGGACTATCACGCTTTTAGCCGCTGTGACGGCTTTGAGGCCCTCGTGGTCGACCTGATCGGCATGTTCAAACGTTGGGACGGGCGCCGCAAGGCGCCTGCGCCCACGCGACCGGCCGCCGGCAGGGCCAAGCCGAATGGAGCCGGCGCTCCGGCGCGGACCGCAAGCCAGCAGCCGCGTGCGACCCGATCCCAGGACGCCGACTCCCGCGCTCCCCAGCGCGACTATCTCGCTGTACACGGCGTGGAAAAGAGCTTCGGCACCCGCAAGGTGGTGCGCGGGGTGAGCCTCTACGTCCGGCGCGGCGAGGCCGTGGGCCTGCTCGGTCCCAACGGCGCCGGCAAGACGACGGTGTTCTACATGATCACCGGCCTCATCAAGGCCGATCGCGGCCACATCCATCTCGATGGCTGGGATGTCACGGCGCTGCCGATGTATCAGCGCGCCCGGCTCGGCATCGGCTATCTGCCGCAGGAAGCCTCGATCTTCCGCGGCCTCAATGTCGAGGAGAACATTCGCGCCGTGCTCGAGGTGATCGAGCCCAACCGGCGCCGGCGCGAGGCCGAACTCGACGCCCTGCTCGAGGAATTCCACATCACGCGGCTGCGCAAGACGCCGACCATCGCGCTCTCGGGCGGCGAGCGGCGGCGCGTCGAGATCGCCCGCGCGCTGGCGACGCGACCCAATTACATGCTGCTGGACGAACCCTTCGCGGGCATTGACCCGATCGCAGTCGGCGACATCCAGACGCTGGTGCGCCACCTCACCCAACGCGGCATCGGGGTGCTGATCACCGACCACAATGTGCGCGAGACGCTGGGCCTCACCGACCGCGCCTACATCATCTATTCCGGCGAAGTGCTGATGGAAGGCGACCCCGAAGACATCGTGAACAATCCCGATGTCCGGCGGCTCTATCTCGGCGAGGAATTCAGGATGTAGGCCGGGGGTGCGAACCGTACAGGCGGCTCCCCACCTGTTCGGAACCGGACGTCACGGCCGCCACGACCCCGCGGCCCAAGGCCTCGCAGGCTGCTCAATCCCCGATGGAATTGCGCTTTTGCTGGGGTGCCCGCCTTTTTAAGCCTAAGCCAAGAGTTTGGGTATACAGCGGCGCAGGAACCGGATAGGCAAGAAACGGACCAATATTTTTTGTGGCGTACATGGCACTGTTCCAAAAACTTGTGATGCGTCAAAGCCAGGCCCTGGTGATGACGCCCCAGCTGATGCAGGCGATCAAGCTGCTGCAGCTGTCACACCTCGACCTCGCGGCCTATGTGGACGGCGAATTGGAGAAGAATCCGCTGCTGGAACGGCCGGCGGAGGAGGAACCGGTCCGCGGCGAGGTGGAACCGGTCCACGAGGCGCCCCGCGACGGCGAGGAGCCGCTCAACGGCGATTGGATGGCGGATCGCCTGGAGACCAGCCGCGAAACCATCGAGCAGCGGCTCGACACCGGCCTCGATAATGTGTTTCCCGACGAGAGCCCGGCCGGGCCCGTCCGCCAGGCCCAGTCGGAGCCTGCCGCCTATTCGGAATGGGCGGGTGTCGGCGCCGGCGGCCGCGCCGACGGCGACTACAACCTCGAAGCCTTCGTCTCCGAGGAGACGACGCTCGCCGGCCATCTGACCGAACAGGTGGCGCTCGCCTTCTCCGGTCCGGTCGACCGCATGATCGCCCAATACCTGGTCGATCTCGTCGACGAGGCCGGCTACCTCACCGGCGAATTGGCCGAGGCCGCCGACAAGCTCGGTGCGCCGCTGGCGCGGGTCGAGGCGGTGCTGGTGCGGCTGCAGGGCCTCGATCCGCCGGGGGTGTGCGCGCGCAACCTGACCGAGTGCCTCGCCATCCAATTGCGCGAGCTCGACCGGCTCGATCCCGCCATGGCGGCGCTGCTCGCGCATCTCGAGCTCCTGGCCAAGCGCGACTTCGCCGCCTTGCGCAAGATCTGCGGCGTCGACGAGGAAGATCTCCTGGAGATGATCGCGGAGATCAAGCACCTCAATCCGAAGCCCGGGCTGGCCTTCGCGTCCGGGGTGGTGCAGCCGATCGTGCCCGACGTGTTCGTACGCCAGGGTGCCGACGGCGCCTGGCTGGTCGAACTCAACCACGACACGCTGCCGCGGGTCCTGGTCAACCAGACCTATTACGCGAAGGTGTCGAAGACCGCCAAGAAGGACAATGAAAAGTCCTATCTCGCCGAGTGCCTGCAGACCGCCACCTGGCTGGTGCGCGCGCTCGACCAGCGCGCCAAGACCATCCTCAAGGTGGCGAGCGAGATCGTGCGCCAGCAGGACGCCTTCCTCGCCAACGGCGTACAGCACCTGCGCCCGCTCAATCTCAAGACCATCGCCGACGCGATCGAGATGCACGAGTCGACGGTGTCGCGGGTCACCGCCAACAAATACATGGCGACCAGCCGCGGCACCTTCGAGATGAAGTTCTTCTTCACCGCGTCGATCGCAGCGACCAACGGCGGAGAGGCGCATTCGGCCGAAGCGGTGCGTCACCGCATCAAGCAGCTCATCGACGCCGAGGCCGCCGACGACATCCTGTCCGACGACACCATCGTCGCGAAACTGCGCGAAGCCGGCATCGACATCGCGCGCCGCACCGTCGCCAAATACCGCGAGGCGATGCGGATCGCGTCCTCGGTGCAGCGCCGCCGCGACAAGAGCGCGATCAACGGCGAGAGGGCCTTCAATCGATGATCGCGTGCGGCAGGAACCGCGACGTATTCTTGGTGATCGGTCCGGTGTCTTCGCGCACCGATAGGCCCGCGGGGGCGCCGCCCGCAATCCACGAGCCCAGCACCGTGTAGTTGCCGTCGAACACCGGGAGCGGGGCGACCGCCTGCAGGATCTTGGGCTCGTCGCCATACGGCCCGTCGTCTGCGTCGATGATGGTGCCGTCGATGACGATCTCCACGTTTGCGCCCTCCCGCGAATGGAGCGGCTTTACCACGTAGGAGCGGCCTAGCCCGGCGCGCTCGGGGTCGTCCGCGAAATAGGCCGGCAGCAGGTTCGGATGGCGTGGAAACATCGCCCACAGCAGCGGCAGAATTCCCTTGCTCGACAGGATGGCCTTCCAGGGCGGTTCGATCCATCGCGTCGATGCGCCGGACAGCGAGGCTCCGAACTGCTCGCGAAACATCCATTCCCAGGGATAGAGCTTGAAGCCGATTTCGACAGCCACATCGTCCGGATCGACGAATCCGCCCTTGGGAGTGCGGCCGATCGTGTCCATCGCAACGAGCTTGGTCGCGGCGCCGGCCTGGCTCGCGGTGTCGGCCAGATAAACGAGCGTGCCGGCATCCTCGGGATTGTCGAGCATGCCGGCGAAATGGACGGTGCGGCCGGACTGAGGCGCGTGCGGCGCGGACACGCCGGATGCCGACTTCGCCAGCACAGGCATCGATGACAGGAGCGCCTTCCACGCCGCGATCAGCCGCTCATGCAGCGAGTTGAACTGATCGGCATCGCGTGGCACGATTTCCTGGGCGATCGCGCCGTCGAGCCAGTCCCACTGGAACACCGCCGTCTCGAACAACGAGGTCGGCGTATCGGCATTGTATTCCAGGAGCTTGGCCGGTCCTTGGCCATCGTAGCGCAGGTCGAAGCGCCCGTAGAGGCTGCCGTCTTGTCGTCGCCAGCTCGCCGCGATGAAATTCCAGAACGGCTCCGGAATGGCGAGTCGCTTCATGATCTGCTCGTCCGCGACGGCGCGGCCCGCCAACTCGATGCACATGGCCTCGAGAGCGGCGGTCGGCGCTTCGAGTTCGTCCTCGATCTCGCTGAGGCTGAACGCGTAATACGCCGTCTCGTCCCAATAGAGTCCGCCGTTGATGGAATGGTACGCGAAGCCCATCTTCTCGGCGCGGTCGCGCCAGTTCGCACGCTCGTCGACGGGAATGCGCTGCATCGCCTGGTCAGCCGCCGAGCGAAGCAAAGGCCCGGCCGATCGACCCAAATCCGCCGCGCGCGGTGCCGCCGGAGTCGGATGACGAGGTGCCGGCGGTGCCGGAACTCGACGTAGCCGAGCCCGAACGGGAGAACCACGAGGATCCGCCGCTTGATCCCGACGAGCCGTGGGACGTGGAACGGCAATTCTGCGGCGCGTCGCCCTTGACCGCGCTCGGAGCGGAGGGCCGGCAGCGATCCTGCGGTTGCAGGGCATAGGCGGCGCCGCCGACTCCGACGGCCGTCACGAGAACGAGCGACACCTGGGCGGAGCGTTTCACGGTCTGGTCCCGCTAATAGGAGATCGACGCGGCGCTCAGCGCGCCCGCTGCCAGTGACGCCAAGCCGAGCCAGATCGCTGGCGCCATGTCGCCGGCGGCGATGCGTTTCGGCAGGTTCGGGATCGGGATGCGCACCACGAAATAGACGATGACCTGCACGATCAGGGCGATAATGCTCCAGATCACGCAATCCACAAGGTTTTCGGTATGGGCAATGACACTTGCAAGCGGCAGCGCAAAGCCGAGCAGGCTCAGTCCCAGTGCAATCGCGGCGCCGGGCACATTCTGGCGGATCAACTCGAACTCGTCGTGGGGCGTAATGCGCATGTAGACGAACAGGTAGCCGATCGTGATCACGAAGGCGGTGCAGAAATAGGCTAGAAATCCCGGTAATCCGGCCAAAGACTGCAAGATCATGTCATCCCCTCCCGGCTGTCCATGTGGCGGCCCTCCTCCCTTAGTCTCCCGGGAATTGGATGGGTTCGATGGCGGCGCCACGGGCGCGGACCACTATTGCCCGCATTGCCCGCACAGATTGTTGTCGGCGAAGTTTAAGCGACCGTAAATCGGCCGGCGCGGCTGCCGCCAGTCAGAGCAGCACCCCGATCCCCAACTCCTGCGCCAGCGCGTCGAGGTTCTTGCGCAGCGCCGGCGGCACCGGGATGCCATGGGCGAGGCGATCGAGCCGCTTGGTGTGGCTCTGCTCTCCCGGGAGCCAGACGCGCTCGACGCCGGGCAGCCGCCGGGACTCGCGGATCGTGCGCACCGCCGCGTCGACATGCTCCTTGAAGAGGTCCGCCGGGCAGAACGCTTCAACCGACACGGCGAGGACCGACTGGCCGGTATTGGTGGCGGTCGCCGGGTTCTTGAGAAAGTCGACGATGCCGCGCCCGAACGCGGCGCGGTTGAGAACTCCGGCGAGCAGCCCGATGATCAGGGACAGCGCATAGCCCTTGTAGTCGCCGATCGGCAGCAGGTGCCCCTCGGCGGCGCGCGCGGCGTCGGTCAAGGGCTTGCCGTCACGGTCGATCATCCAGCCGACCGGCATCGGCTCGCCCAGTGCCGCCTTCATGCGCACCTTGCCGAACGCGGCGACGGTCGGCGCCATGTCCATCACCACAGCGGGTTCCGTGCCGGCGGGGATCGCGACCGCGATCGGATTGGTGCCGAGCAAGGCTTCGGCGCTGCCGGTCGGCGGCAGGTGATTGTTGCTGCCGACGGCGAAATAGAGCCCGATCATGTCATGGGCGAGCGGCATCATGGCGTAGAGCGCGGCCGGCCCGGCATGGTTGCTCATGCGGGCGCCGACCCAGCCGACCCCGGTCTGCTTCGCCTTCTCGATGGCGAGTTCCGCGGCGCGGCGCATCACCAGATGGCCCATGCCGTTGTCGCCGTCGAGGAGGGCGGTCGCCGGACGCTCCTCGATCACCTTGATGTCGGGGTGCCGATTGATGCCGCCGGCCTTGATGCGGCGCACATAGAGCGGCATGCGGAATACCCCATGGGTGTCGGTGCCGCGCAGATCGGCCTCGGAGATCAACTCGCCCAGGACGCGAGCGTCCTCCTCCGGCAGCCCCGCGGCCGCGAATGCCGCCGCGATGAAGGCCCGCAACCGGTCCACCGGAACGCGGGGCGCATCGATGCTCGTGTCGGTCATTTGGGGTTCCTCGGGTGTCCTTTGGACGGTCTTCAGGGCGGTGTTTCCGCTCCGCGGCGGGCGCGGGGGCGGGATGCCAGCAGGCCATGCCTTCCCGGTCAAGCGTCGGGTAGACAATTCGGCCGATATCGGGGAATGTCGCGCCGCCTCGCGTTTTGCAGGTTCGACAAGGATAGCGTTCGGGAGAAGGAAATGCCGTTTCCGCGGGCCTCCAAGGCCCTCAGCCGTTTCACCGTGCTGGATTTGACCCGGGTCCGCTCCGGCCCCACCTGCGTGCGTCAGCTTGCGGATTGGGGCGCCAACGTCATCAAGATCGAGACGCCGCCCGACCTGGAAACCGGCGAGCCGCTGGGCGGTCCCCGCGACGGTCCGGATTTCATGAACCTGCATCGCAACAAGCGCAGCATCACCCTCAACCTCAAGGCGCCAGAGGGCGTCGCCGCCTTCAAGAAGATGGTCAAGAAGGCCGACGTGGTGGTCGAGAACTTCCGCCCCGACGTCAAGGATCGGCTGGGGATCGATTACAAGACGCTGCGCAAGGTCAATCCGCGCATCGTTTATGCGAGTATTTCCGGCTTCGGCCAGACCGGCCCCTATGCCGAGCGCCCCGGCTTCGACCAGATCGCCCAGGGCATGGGCGGGCTGATGTCGATCACGGGAATCCCCGGACAGGGGCCGGTGCGGGTCGGCATCCCGATCGCCGACCTGTCCGCCGGGCTGTTCTGCGCCATGGGCATCCTGGTCGCGCTGCTGGAACGCGAGACCTCCGGCAGGGGCCAGCACATCGAGACCTCGCTGCTCCAGGCCCAGATTTTTATGCTCGATTTCCAGGCGGCGCGCTGGCTGGTCAAGGGCGAGGTGGCCAAGCAGGCCGGCAACAACCATCCCACCAGCATTCCGACCGGCGTGTTCAAGACCAAGGACGGCTACATCAACATCGCCTCGGCGGGGCAGAAGATCTGGGAACGCTTCTGCCATGCGCTGGGCGCGCCGGAATGGATCGCCCGGCCGGAATACGGCAGCGTCGCCAACCGCTCGAAGAACCGCGACGCGCTCAATGCCGAGATCGATGTGCACACGGTAGCGCGCACCAGCGCCGACTGGGTCGAGCGGTTCAACAAGGCGGGCGTCCCGTGCGGCCCGATCTATGCCATCGACCAGATGTTCGCCGATCCCCAGGTCAAGCATGTGGGGATCGCGCAACCGGTCAAGACCAAGGACAAGAAGGCCATGACGCTGGTCGGCCAGCCGGTCTCGCTGTCGCGCACGCCGAGCCGCCTGGTGGCGCCGCCCCCGGGCCTCGGCGAGCACACCGGCGCCGTGCTCAAGGAGTTCGGATTCAGCGCCAAGCAGATCGCCAAGCTGCGCGAGGCCAATGCGATCTGATCCTTTCGGCACAAACACTTTCCGACTAGTTTGATCGCGAGCAGGGGTCGCCAACAAAGCCTGCCGAGGAAGCGGTTGACCGCTCCCGCCGGGCACTGACGAGGACGAGACGAGATGACGCAAACGGACAAGATGCTTTCGCGCAAGGAGGGCCGGGTCGGCTATGTGATCTTCAACAATCCCGAGCGCCACAACGCGGTTTCACTGGACATGTGGGAAGCGACGGCGCGCATCCTGGAGAATTTCGGCAAGGACGACGAAGTGCGCGTCGTGGTGCTCACCGGCGCCGGCGGCAAGGCCTTCGTGTCCGGCGCCGACATCTCCAAGTTCGAGGACGAGCGCTCCAACGAGGAAGCGATCGTGCGCTACAACCGGACGGTCGAGCGCGCCAATGCGGCGATCTACGATTATCCCAAGCCCACCATCGCCATGATCCGGGGCTATTGCATCGGCGGCGGGGTCGGATTGTCGCTGTGCTGCGATCTGCGCATCTGCTCCGACAACTCCAAATTCGCCGTTCCCGCCGCCAAGCTCGGCCTCGGCTATGCCTATCCGGGGCTCAAGAAGCTGGTCGACGTGGTGGGGCCGTCCTTCGCCAAGGAAATCTTCTACACGGCGCGGCAGTTCGATGCCGAGGAGGCGCGCATGATGGGGCTCGTCAACCGTGTCGTCCCCGCCGAGGAACTCGAGAGCTATGTGAAGAAATATGCCGAAACGATCGGCGACAATGCGCCGCTCACCATCGCGACCACGAAATTCGTCATCAGCCAGGTGGTCAAGGAGGACTCCCAGCGCGACCTCGCCAAATGCGGCGCCATGGTCACGCGGTGCTTCGAAAGCAAGGACTATGTGGAGGGGCGCCGCGCCTTCATGGAAAAACGCAAGCCGGTGTTCACGGGGTCCTGAACAGCATCTCCGCCACTCGACGTGCGCGAGGCAGGACAGCTGCTGCCAGAGCGCTTTTCGTTCGACGCCCATCTTGCTGTCATCGCCCGGCTCGACCGGGCGATCCAGTAAACACCGGCCGGGCGTACTGGATTGCCCGGTCAAGCCGGGCAATGACACCGATAGGGTCGGCGTAATCGAAAAGTGTTCCAACGGAGGAAATCGGGTGGCGTCGGTTGAATTGCGGAACCTGACCAAGCGCTACGACGCGGTGACCGTGGTCGACGATATCTCGCTGCATGTCGACCACGGCCTCCTGGTCTGCCTGCTTGGGCCGTCCGGTTGCGGCAAGACCACGACGCTGCGCCTGATCGCCGGCTTCGTGGAGCCGTCGGCCGGAGAGATCGCTGTGGGCGGCCGGGTGGTGTCGTCGCCGGCGCGCACGCTGCCGCCGGAAGCGCGCAAGATGTCGATGATCTTCCAGAGCTATGCGCTGTGGCCGCACATGACGGTGGCCGAAAACGTCGCCTATGGCCTGACCCTGCGCAAGCTGCCGCGCGCCGACATCGCCGCCAAGGTGGCGGGCATTCTCGCCACCACCAAGCTCGCGGGCCTCGCGTCGCGCTATCCCGGCGAACTCTCCGGCGGACAGCAGCAGCGCGTCGCGCTCGCCCGCGCCCTGGTGGTCGAGCCGGAAACGCTCCTGCTCGACGAGCCGCTGTCCAATCTCGACGCCAATCTGCGCGAGGAGATGCGCTTCGAAGTGCGCCGCCTGCACGACGAATACCGCTATACGACGGTCTACGTGACCCACGACCAGTCCGAGGCCATGACCACCGCCGACCTCATCGCGGTGATGAATGGCGGGCGGATCGAGCAGCTCGGCCCGCCGGAAGAGATTTACGCGCGGCCGCGCTCGGAGTTCGTCGCCCGCTTCATCGGCGCCAGCAACGTCCTCAAGGGCAAGGCGCTCGACGCAGGCCATGTTTCGATCGCCGGCGCCGCCGTCGCCTGCGGCGGTGCCGCGCTGGTGCCGGGCGCCGATGTGGCGATCTCGATCCGCCAGCATGAGATCGGCATCGGCACCGACGCCGCGGAGCCGGGCCTGCGTGAAAATGTCATCCCTGCGGTGGTGGCGCGCAACGTGTTTCTCGGCAACAGTCGCGACTACTTGGCGGAGATCGGCGACGGCACGTCGCTTCGTATCGTCACCACGCCGGAACACAACATCGCGCAGGGCAGCCGGGTCTGGCTGCGCCTGCCGGCCGAACGCTGCCGGGTGCTCGAGCGCTGAGGTCCCGGCAGGTAAGACGTTCCGCCGATGCGGACGACTGGAGGAGACGGCCATGGCAGCGGGAACATTCTCACGGCGCGACATGCTCAAGGCATCGGGCGCGGCAGCCATGACCGTGTTCGCCTCTCCGCTCCGCGCCGCCGCGCCGGAACCGACCGCGATCACGCCCGCCCTGATCGATGCCGCGACCAAGGAAGGCAAGGTCATTTTCTACACTTCGATCGACCTGCCGATTTCCGAGAAGATCGCCAAGGCCTTCGAGGCGAAATATCCCGGCATTGCGGTGCGGGTCGAGCGCACCGGCGCCGAGCGGGTGTTCCAGCGCATCGGCCAGGAATATGCGAGCAACATCCACGCGGTCGACGTGGTCAATTCCTCCGACGCCTCCCATTTCATCGTCTGGCGCCGCGACGGCCTGCTCGCGCCCTTCGTGCCGGAGGATGTGGCGAAGCACTACCCGGCGGACCAGAAGGACGCCGACGGCCTGTTCGCCGGTTTCCGCGCCGGGCTGAGCGTGATCGGCTACAATACCAATCTCGTGAAAGCGGCGGATGCGCCCACGAGCTTCGCCGACCTGCTCGAGCCCAAATGGGCCGGCAAGATGGTCAAGGCCCATCCCGGCTACAGCGGCACCATCATGACCGCGACCTATGAGATGTCCCGCGATCTCGGCTGGGGCTATTTCGAGAAGCTCGCCAAGCAGCGGGTGATGCAGGTGCAGTCGTCCGCCGATCCGCCCAAGAAGCTGGCGCTGGGCGAGCGCGCCGTGATGGCGGACGGCAACGAATACAGCATGTTCCAGATCAAGGAGAGCGGCGGTCCGGTGGAGATCGTCTATCCGCCCGAGGGCACGCCGCTGATCGTCGGACCGAACGGGATTTTCAAGGCGGCGCCCAATCCCAATGCGGCGCGGCTGTTCCAATGCTTCTGCTTCACCGCCGAATGCCAGCAGCTGGTCTCCGATTTCGGCGGCCTGCGCTCGTTCCATCCCGACGTCAAGGAAAAGCCCGGCCGCAAGCCGTTCCGCGACATCAAGGTGATGACGGAGGATGCCGCCGCGGTGGAAAAAAACGCCGAGGCGATCAGGGCGCACTACACCAAGCTGTTCCGGGTGTGACCATTGGCCCTCGTCGTCCCCGCGCCCGCGCCGCGCCTGCCGTTTCGTTTCGACCTGTCGTGGCCGATCCTGATCGGTTTTGCGGCGGCGTTGTGCATGCTGATCCTGCTGCCGCTGTCGTGGCTCGTTTATTACAGCTTTCACGACCGTGCCGGCGGCTTCACGCTCGCTAACTTCGCCCAGCTCGTCACCGATCCGACCTTCCTCGATCCGCTCATCACCACGGTCATCCTGGCGACCAGCTCGGCCATCATCTGTTGCGTGGTCGCGGCGCCGATGGGGTGGCTGGTGGCGCGCACCGACATGCCGCTGCGCCGGACCGTGCGCGCGCTGGTGACGGCATCCTTCGTCACCCCGCCGTTCCTCGGCGCCATCGCCTGGGAGCTGCTGGCGGCGCCCAACAGCGGCCTCCTCAACCAAGCGTTCCGCGCGATCACCGGGGCGGAGCAGGACGAGTACCTCTTCGACATCTACTCGCTGCCCGGCCTGATCTTCGTCATCGCCTGCTACACCTTTCCCTATGTGTTCGTGCTCGTCGCCAATGCGCTCGACCGCATTCCCGGCGACCTCGAGGACGCCTCCTCGATCCTCGGCGCCAGCGTCTGGACCACGGCGCGCCGGGTGACGGTGCCGCTCGCCATGCCGGCGGTGCTGGCCGGGGCGCTGATCGCGTTTCTCCAGGCGATGACGCTGTTCGGCTCGCCGGCGATCCTCGCCTTGCCGGCCGGCTTTCACACCATGACCACCAAGATCTGGAGCCTGTTCCAGTATCCGCCGAACCCTGAGCTCGCGGCCGCGGCGTCGCTGCCGCTGCTGGTGCTCACCATCCTGCTGCTGCGCGCGGAGAGCTTCGTGCTCGGGCGGCGCGGCTATTCGGTGGTGGGCGGGCGGCAGGGCAACCCGCGCCTGGTCTCGCTCGGACGCTGGAAATGGGCGGCGCTCGCCGTCGTCTTCATCGTGCTGCTCAATCCCGTGTTCCTGCCCTATGGCGCGCTGCTCAACGCGGCATTCTCGCCGGTCGCATCCCAATTCGTGTCGTTGGGCACCCTCACGCTCCACAACGTCGAGTTCGTGTTCTTCGAATTGTCGGCGACCAAGCTCGCCTTCGAGAACACGCTGATCCTGTGCACCGCCGCCGCCACCATCGGCACCGTGATGGCGGTGGTGATCGCCTACATGACCGCGCGCAAGGCGATCGCCTGGCATAAGGCGCTCGGCTTCCTCGCCACCGCGCCGGTCGCGGTGCCCGGCATCGTGCTCGGCGTCGGGCTGTTCCTGAGCTACACGCGGCCGCCCTTCGTGCTCTACGGCACCTTGTGGATCCTGCTGATCGCCTTCGTCACCATCGCGCTGCCGTCGGCCTATCAGCAGCTCTATTCGGCGTTCCGGGTGGTCAATCCAGATCTCGAGGAGGCGAGCCGCATCCTCGGCGCGACGCGGCTCGGCACCCTCGCCCGCATCACCGCGCCGCTGCTGCGCACCAGCGTGATCGCGACCTGGTGCTTCATCTTCGTCGGCGTCATCCGCGAATTGTCGGCGGCGATCATGCTGTTCACCTCGGAGACCAAGGTGATCTCGGTGCTGATCTTCGACCTCAACGAGAGCGGCGACCTCGGCGCCATCGCGGTGCTCGGCCTGATCATGCTCATCGTCACCTTCGCCGTCGTCGTCCTCATCAACCGCATCCCCGGCTTCGGCGGCGTGCGCCTGCGAAACACTTAGCGCCGAGCGATTTTGCTTATGTCGACACATCCTTCACTGTCATCGCCGGGCTTGACCGGGCGATCCAGTAAACACCGACCGGGCGTACTGGATTGCCCGGTCAAGCCGGGCAATGACATTTGACAGGGTCAGCATGACAATGAGCGAAACCGTTCCCGCCGTCTCCGTCGCCGAAAAGCTCGCCGAAGGCATCGCCGCCGTCGACCCCGCTGGCCTGCCGGCGGCGATGCGGGCGAAGTGCGAGGATCTCGCCGTCGACGTCATCGGCCTCTGCCTCACCGTCCGCGATGCGGACTATGTGAAGGCGACGCTCGCCGCCTGCGACGACGACGGCCCCTGCACCGTGATCGGCCATGCCCGCACGCTGAGCGCGGCGGGCGCGGCGCTGGTCAACGGCACCGCCATCCATGGCGAGGATTTCGACGACACCTTCGAGGGCGGCCCGGTGCATGCCGGCGCGGTCATCGTGCCTGCCGTGCTCGCGGCCTGCGAGCGCCACCGGCCCGACGGCGCCGCCGCGCTCACCGGCATCGCCGTGGGCGTCGAGACCATGTGCCGGCTCGGGCTGGTCACGCCCAAGCTGGTGCACAAGGCCGGCTTCCACCCGACCGCGGTGTTCGGCGCCATCGCGGCGGCGGCCGGCGTCGCCGCGGCGCTCGGGCTCGGTCGCCGCGGCATCGTCGACGCGCTCGGCATCGCCGGCAGCATGGCCTCGGGCATCATCGAATATCTCGCCGAGGGCGCCTGGACCAAACGCATGCATGCGGGCTGGGCGGCGCAATCGGGCTTGCGCGCGGCGCTGCTGGCGCAGCAAGGCTTCGTCGGGCCGCGCACCGTGTTCGAGGGCACCCACGGCCTGTTCCACGGCTTCGCCCACACCACCAAGGGCGACTACGACGCATTGCTGCGCGACTTCGGCACGCATTGGGTGACGCAGACGCTCGCCTTCAAGCCTTATCCCTGCGGGACGATGGCCCACCCTTACATCGATTGTGCCCGGCGTCTCGCGGCGCGCGGCGTCGCGGCCGGCGACATCCGCGAAATCGTATGCGAAGTCGGCGAGGGCACGGTGCACCGGCTGTGGGAGCCGCTCGCCGACAAGCAGCACCCGTCCAACGGCTATGGCGCGAAATTCTCGACGCCCTATTGCATCGCCGCCGGGTTCGTGCGCAGCAATGTCGGGCTCGGTGATTTCACCGATGCAGCGGTGAAAGACCCCGCGGTGCTCGCGGTCGCTGCCAAGGTCCGCTATGTCGTCGACCCCGACAATCCCTATCCGAAGAACTTCACCGGCCATATCCGTGCGGTGATGAGCGACGGCAGTGTGGTCGAGGAACGTCAGCCCTACATGCGCGGCGGTGCCCACGAGCCGCTGACCCGCGCCGACATCGACGACAAGTTCATCCTCAACGCCCGCCACGGCGGCTGGCAGGAATCCCGCATCGGTTCGGCGCTCTCGGTGGCGAACACGCTTTATGCGGGGCCGCTCGACCTCAAGGCATTGCGTGGGTGAAACATTTTCACTTTGTGACCTCATCCTGAGGAGCGCCTGAAAGGCGCGTCTCGAAGGATGGCCGCGTGCACGACATGAGCAACTGCTTTGCGACCGAAGTGCCTGTGGCCATCCTTCGAGGCGCCGGCTGCGCCGGCTCCTCAGGATGAGGTCGTAAGAAAAGGATTTACAGGCTCAATGCCCCCCGCACCCGCATCCGCTGTCGTGGCATAAAATGCCCGCCGCGGTGCCGCCGAGCACGGCGTCCTGGTGCTCCGGGGCCACCGCGGCTCTCACGTTGGCGACCGGGTCGGGGTCGGCCATCTCGAAGGGATAGTCGCTGCCGAGCATCAGGCGTTCGGTGCCGACCATGTCGATGAGAAAGCGCAGCGCCGCCGGGCTGAAGGTCAGCGTGTCGTAGTAGAGCTGCTTCATCACGTCGAGCGGGTCGCCCTGGTAGCCCTTGGAGCGCGGCTCCGGACGGTTGTCGGCGGCGTGACGGAAGCGCTCGATCAGCGCCGGGAGCAGGCCGCCGCCATGGGGAATCTTGACCATCACGCCGGGGAAGCGCGTGAACACGCCACCGAACATCATCCGCGCCACCGCGACGGTCGATTGCAGAGGATAGCCGATGCAGTTGTGGAGGAAATATTCGCGCAAACCCGCCGCCGGCTGCTCGTCATAGGGATGAAAGATCAGCAGCACCTTCATCTCCTGCATGGCTTGCCAGAACGGATCCAGCGCGGGATCGTCGAGGAATCGCGACGGGCCGAGATAGGTCGCGATCTGCGCCGCCTTGAAACCGTATTGGTTCATGGCGCGCTCCATCACCTTGATGGCGGCCTTGGAATCCTGCAGCGGCAGGTTGGCGGCGCCGAGATAGCGGCCGGGATCGGTGGCGACGACGCCGGCGATGGTGTCGTTCTGCAGTTCGGAGAACTTGATCCCGAGATCGAGCGGCATCGTGTAGCCGGAAAAATCCACGTAGCCGGCGAGCACCTGCATGTCGACGCCCTGCCGGTCCATGGTGGCGATGCGCTCGGCGGTGTGGGTCAGCGGCATGTACATGGGGCGGGTGTGGGTGCTGCCTTCCAGCCGCACGATCCAGCGCTTCTCGTCGCCGGTGAGTTCGACGCCGTATGACTTGCCGGCGCTGCGCATCGCCTTCCACATGTCGGGCGGCACGATGTGGGAATGGGTATCGATGACGGGAGAAGCCATGGGGGAGGGGTTCCGCTGTTTCGAAGATCAAGGCCGCACGGCCGGCGATTCCATCGCCATGCCGCGGGCGCGCTGCATGAGGAAGAGTTCGAGGTTGACGTATTCGGGCGAGCCGTATTCCGGCACTTCGGCGCGCATACCCGAGATGCAGGTGCGCAGGCGGCGCTGCAGCGAGCCGAGGCTCTGCCATTCGAGCCGGTAGAGCGGGTAGCCGGTGGGATGGCCCTGGGGGACGATGTTGCCGGCGAGCCGCTTGCCCCAGTTGTCGTCGTGGCACTGCGCGCAGGATAGGTTGAGCTGGCCCTGGCGCAGCGTGAAGAAATCGCCGCCGGCGGCGGTGAAGGGCGCCAGCCGCGCGTCGGTGGCCGGACTGATCGGCGTGCCGCGGGACTGGCGTGCCACATAGGCCGAGAGCGCCAGCAGTTCCGGGCTTTCGAAGCGCAGCGGCGCCGCCTTTTGGCGCTCGCTGCGGCAGATATTGATCTGCCCCTCGAGATCGACGGGGCGTCCGCGCGCGGCGTCGAAGGCCGGGTAGCGCGCCGCGACGCCCTTCATGGTCTGCGTGGCATCGCCATGGCAATCGGCGCAGGAGCGGTTGGCCGCGCCCGCCTTCTGGTTCCACAGCGCTTCGCCGTCGAGCACGGAGAGCATGCCGGGATTGGCGCTGTCGTCATCCTCCATCGCCCGCGTTTCCCGGCTCATGTCGGCATAGCCGGAGCGGCGCTCGGCCGGCGCGATTTCAGCGCTGAAGCAGGGGATGGCAGCGAACAGGAGCAGCAGCGTGCCGAGGATTTTCGCAGGCGACATGATGGAAACTACGTTCGCTCGCGCGGCGGCCGTTGCGCAGCCGCGCTCATTCGACCGTGATTTCGGCCGATGCGGTTTCGACATTGCCCTCGTCGTCGGTCCATTTGAACTCGAACTTTCCGCTTTCGGTCGCCACCGCAAAGAAGCTGAAGAAGGGGTTCGCGGCAATCGCGGGGTAAAGGCCGGCGCGGAACACCTCCTCGCCGTTGTAGGTGCACACGAATGTATTGATGATGTCGCGCGGGACCATGGCGCCGACCTCGTTGCGGCGATAGCCGGTCTCCATGACGTGTGAGATCAGCGTCTTGATCTCGATGACCTCGCCGCGCTTGGCCTTGGGCGGGACGTTGATGAGGGTGCGGGCCATGGCTAGTTTCGCGCCTCCAACGTTTCATTCCGACGCGCGGCCGGCTTTCTCCCTCCCCTTGAAAAGGGGAGGGTTGGGGAGGGGATCGCGGGCCGCGAGCGCAGTAC